>Ga0214919_10000414_pt1 | contig 72870 bp, 66 predicted proteins | sample LL1503_MetaG_FD_177994 | JGI IMG/M metagenome (GOLD analysis project Ga0214919, IMG submission 177994) | Freshwater microbial communities from Lake Lanier, Atlanta, Georgia, United States - LL-1503 | ecosystem: Environmental > Aquatic > Freshwater > Lake | place: USA: Georgia | collected... | reverse complement strand
CAACCAGGAGCGTACGGGCAAAATGTTTACCGACCAAAGCCTGATAAATCGCATGCCACTTGGGTCGTTCGCGAATAATCTCGAGCACGCGATCCCGGGCGATCCAGCGTGCCACCGCGTAAGCGAGCAAAGAAGATGCCGTGATTGTGACAATGGCGATCAACGAGCCTTTGCCGAAACCAAAAGCCCAACCCGCGAGGATAGCGCTCGCGTACGTCGGTACGAAAGAAACGCCCAACAAAAACCCGATGACTAAAAAATAAATCAACAACCCTACCCCATCGTGTGAACGCAGCCACGGGCCGAGTTGCGTCAATGACGCGATTAAAAATAGCGATCCCAGCGGCGGCCAAAACGATAATAAAATCGCGAACGGACCCGCGGCCCCGAGACGGCGCATGAGGCCGGGCTTGGTCGCGGGATCTGGTGGCGTGAGACGAGACATCGCGTTGCACGTTGGCAGGGTTTGGGCTCCTAGCAAGCGTTCGGCGCGAGGCTCACGCTTGCCTCGTGTTAAGCCCCTACGTGTGATTTCCCCCATGGCAGCACCCCTCTCCGTCAAACTCGGTCAACCCAGCTGGCGTCTCAAAAACGGCGCGGTCGAAACCTTTGTCACCCGCAGCGCCGGCATGTTGGGACCAGCAACTTTTGCTTTGGGCAACGGCCTTAAAGTTCAACCTTTCGCGGTAGCGCCGTGGCGCGACGAAAAACTACCGGCGGGTTCGCCCCCGCTGTTGCGTGCCTTGCGCGGGGATTTTTTCTGCGCGCCTTTCGGAGGCAACGGCACGAAGTGGCGTGGCGAACAGCACCCCCCGCACGGCGAATCAGCCAATGGGGATTGGGAGTTTATTGATGCTACGCAGACGCGCGAGGCGACTGCGCTGCACGTTCAACTCAAAACCAAAGTGCGCCGTGGCGTAATTGATAAACGCGTGAGTTTGCGGGCGGGCCATAACGCTATCTACATCGAACATACGCTGAGTGGTTTCACCGGTCCGCTGACGCTGGGAACACATCCATGCTTGCAGATGCCTGGAGTCGAAGGAGCCGCGCGAATTTCGGCTGGCGGGTGGGAATGGGGCCAAGTGACACCCGTGCCGTTTGAGGATCCTGCACTGGGTGGATATTCCGCGCTAAAAACCGGAGCGCGTTTTAAAAACCTCACCGCCGTACCTTTGGCCAATGGCGGCACAACCGACCTCACGCGTTACCCGGCACGCGCGGGCTTTGAAGATCTCGTGATGCTCATGGGTGCGCCGGGCCGCACGCTTGGCTGGAGCGCGGTGACGTTTCCCCAAGAGGGTTGGGTATTTCTCCAATTGAAAAATCCCGCGATCCTGCGCCACACGATTCTATGGCACTCAAACGGCGGCCGGCACTATGCGCCGTGGAACGGACGCCACCGGCACGTACTTGGGCTCGAGGAAACGACTTCGTATTTTCATTTCGGCCAAGCAGAGTCAGCGCAACCGAACGCGCTCTCCCGAGCTGGTTATCCGACAACGGTTAAACTCTCGCCGAAAAAGCCGCTACGTGTGCCGCATATTTTTGCCGTCGCCTCGATTCCGCGCGGGTTTGATCTCGTCGCCGATGTGAGCGCGCATTCCAACGGCTCCGCTGTCGTGATTACCGCAGCTAACGGGCGAAAAACCACCCTCGCACTCGACCTCACATTTTTGGGCGGCGCGAGCTGAAGTTCAAAGCGCCCAACTGCGTTCACCGGGCGCAAGTTTCACGGAACCGTGAAACGCGCCCGGAATGGGATCGTAGCGCACGGCCTGCGTCGCGCCGATTTCCGCGGTAAAATAGCCGAGTACGGTGAGTTCTTTGATGTGACGCAACGGATGCGGCGCGGCGACGGACTGGGCTTCGTACTCGGTCAACACGCGCTCGCGTTGTGCGCGGTCGAGCACAGAAAAGTTTTTTCCGAAACGCTGCTGGCTTGAGGCGGTGATGTCGCTTAAGCCTCGACGCAACGTCGCCCGAGCTTCGGGCGGAAAACAATCGTGGGTTTGCGTGAGAATAAAACGTCCGATCGCAACCGCCCCCGCGCCGGGCGAGGTGGCCGTTGAGGGAATGAGGGTATCCCCAATGAGCGTGAGCAGCGTTTCTTCGGCGGCATCCCAGCCGGTTGGAGCAGCGAGCGCGGCCCACGTGCGCGAGGGCAAACTAGCCCAAAGCGCAGCGGCTCCGGCGACGAGCGCAGTGTGGCGCAGGGCTTCCCGGCGGTTCATAGATTTCCTTTCTTCAACTCAGCCACGGCGTGCTGCGCGGCGCGGGCGGTGAGCGCCATAAACGTAAGCGAAGGGTTTTGCGTGCCAGTCGAAGTCATGCAGGCGCCGTCGGTGACAAAAACGTTCGAGCAGGCGTGGAGCTGATTACAGCGATTGAGTAACGAGGCCTTAGAGTCGCGACCCATGCGCACGCCACCCATCTCGTGGATGTCGAGACCGGGGTTTTGTTTGGAATCACGCGTCACGATTTTTTTCGCGCCCACGGCTTCAAGCATCTCTTGGCCGCGCGCGAAAAAATCTTTGAGGAGCCGTTCGTCATTGTCGTGGTAGCCGATCGAGGTGACGAGTTGCGGAATACCCCAGGCGTCTTTATGCGCGGTGGATAGGCGGACGTGGTTTTCTTTCCGCGGCACGGTTTCGCCCTGCATCATCATGGAAATACCCCACGGGCCGGGGCGCGTGATGCGTTCCTTGAAGGCGGCGCCGACGCCAGGCGTGCTGGCGCCGCTCTGCCAGCCGGCGCGACCGGCGCCGAAAAATACCATGTAGCCGCGCTGAAAATCGGTTTCTTGTTTCCGCACGTTGCGGAAATTTGGCATCATGAGCTGGGTCGGACGCCGGCCTGAATAATAAGAATCTTCAAAGCCTTCGATGGAACCCGAGAGGCTGCCGCGATAATTGTGAAACGCGATGTGATGCCCGAGAAGTCCGTGATCGTTGCCGAGGCCCGCGGGAAAACGCGCGGAGCGTGAATTAAGCAAAATGAGGTTGGTGTTTAAACAGGCGGCGTTGACGAAGACGATACGCGCGAAAAATTCTGTGGTGTGTTTCGTCACCGCGTCGATCACGCGCACGCCACTGGCTCGGCCGGTGGTGTCATCGTAGAGGATGGATTCGACCACTGAGTGCGGACGTAGCGTGAGATTGCCGGTCGCCGCGGCGGCGGGGAGCGTGGCGGAGTTCGAACTGAAATACGCGCCAAACGGGCAACCGCGGTAGCAAAGATTGCGCGCCTGACATTTACCGCGACCTTGCGCGAGGTGTTCGGGTTTTGGCGCCGTGAGATGCGCACAGCGGCCTTGGATCACGTGCCGGTCGGCAAACGTGCCCATGATTTTGGCCTGCGCGTGTTTTTCAACGTCGTTCATTTCCCACGCGGGGAGAAATTCGCCATCGGGCAACGTCTCGAGGCTGTCGTAATTGCCGCTGATGCCAGCGAAGCGTTCGACGTGCGAATACCACGGGGCGAGTTCGTCGTAGGTGATAGGCCACTCGCCGAAGCCGTCGCGTGCGGGGCCTTCAAAATCAAAACGGCTCCAGCGCTGTGTTTGCCGGGCCCAGATAAGGGACTTGCCGCCGACTTGGTAGCCGCGGATCCAGTCGTAGGGTTTTTCCTGTTCGTAGGGGTGTTCGGCGTCTTTGACGAAGAAGTGTGAGGTCGCCTCGTCGAAAGCGTAGCATTTTTTCGCGATGGGATTGGCCGTGACGATGTCGCGGGGTAACTTACCGCGGTGCGGAAGGTCCCACGGATTTTTTAACGCCGTGGGATAATCGTCGCGGTGCTTTACGTCGCGACCGCGCTCGAGGACGAGTGTGCGCAGACCGCTTTCGCAGAGTTCCTTGGCCGCCCAACCGCCGCTGATGCCGGAGCCGATGACGATAGCGTCAAACGTGTGCTCGCGGGCGCCAGGGGTGGTCGGGGAATTCGCCATTCGAGGTGAAGTCGAAGTAACTCGGGGCGAATTATCAAGCAAAGGCCTATTTTAGACCCCCAACTCGAGTAGCCATGCGCTCACGTGAAAGACGCCATGGGTAGCTACGTGGTTGAAAACCGCGTTTTTCAGGACCGTTAAAAATCTCTTGGATGCTTATAACTATCCTTGTATTGACGGAAAAAGACCCTATTTTTACCGTCAGAAACTAAGTGAAAAATAAATCACAATCCATTGATATTCAAGTTCGTAGTCGAATTTATGGCCACGGTAGGGGTTGGGTGTTTACACCAAAGCATTTTCAAGGAATCGGGAGTGCAGCCGCCGTTGAGTCTGCCCTACGCCGCTTCAAGCAAGCGGGCGTCATTCGCAAGCTTGCCCGGGGTCTTTATGATTATCCGGTGCAGCACCCCGTACTCGGTACCGTTGCGCCTTCTGCCGACGCCGTCGCCCGCGCTTTGATGGGACGCGATGCAATTCGCCTTCAACCCTCCGGGGCCTATGCCGCCAATGTGTTGGGCCTTTCCGAGCAAGTCCCATCCCGGATTGTTTTTTTGACCGATGGCCCCTCCCGGAAGGTGAAAATAGGTAAGCAGGAAATTATCCTCAAGCAGACTGTGCCGCGGAACGTGGCTGCGGCTGGGAGAAAAAGCGGCACCCTGATCCAAGCGCTTCGTTATCTTGGACAGGATCAGGTGGACAATAGAATTTGTACCATTCTTCGAAGAAAAATTACCGATGAGGATCGCGCAGCTATTCGCCGAGATCTTCGTTATGCGCCCGCCTGGATTGCCGATCTTCTGCGTCCCTTCACTGAGTCCGCACTTAAGCCATGAATGCTTTTCTCGATCTCCCTATTAGCGAACGCCGACTGGCTTTTCAACAGGTTGAGTCACAGATGGGCTTGCAGGCTTTCAGCGTGGAGAAAGATTTTTGGGTTTGTTGGGCACTAAGGGAGCTTTTCACGATGCCCGGCATCGGTGACCACCTCACGTTTAAGGGCGGCACATCGCTTTCGAAGGCATGGCAGCTGATCCAACGCTTCTCAGAGGACATCGGACATCGACATCATTGTGGATAAAGAGGTGCTCGGATTTGGGGGCGATGCCTCACCGGATAAAGCTCCAAGCAACAAAAAGCGGAGAGATCGTTTACAAAAGCTTATGGAGGCTTCTCGCAATTGGGTGCAGGGCACTTTGCAGCCCGCCCTCAATTTACATTTACAATCCATTTTCGGAGAAGTGGGCTGGCGACTCGAGGTCGATCCAGACATGATGGACGGACAGTGTCTGCTATTCCACTATCCGTCCGTTTTTTCCTCCGAAATGGCCGGCTATGTGCGTCCGATTGTTAAGATCGAATTGGGGGCGCGTTCTGATGACTGGCCCCATGAAACAAAAGCCCTACAGCCCTACGTTATCGAGTTTTTCCCGGCTTTCGATGCACACGCCGTCTTCTCGGTTCGTGTCCTTGCGGCTGAACGCACCTTCTGGGAAAAGGCCTGTCTGCTGCATGAGGAAACATTTCGCCCCGCCGGCAAGCCGCGCAAGATTCGTATGGCTCGGCATTATTATGATGTTTGGTGCATGCTGCGAGCTGGAGTCGGTGATCGCGCAATCGGGAATATAGCCTTATTCCAACGGGTCGCCGAGCATCGCGAGATATTCTTCGGTTTGTCTTGGGTGGATTATTCGACCCATAAACCTGGTTCATTCCGTCTCGTTCCGCCCGAGACCCACCTTGCTAATTGGCAAAGTGACTACGAGGAAATGATAGGTCCGATGTTCTTTGGTGATGTGCCGCAATTTGCCGAGATACTGGAACTCGCTGGTCAGTTTGAGAGGCGTTTCAACCAGCTGCGAATTGCACCTCTATAATTCAATAGGCGATTTCGATTTAGGGTCCTGCAATAATTATACTCAGGATTTTTGTGATCGGTTCTGCTTTCTGGACATTTTAAAATTCGATGGGGGTCGCGTAAGTTGCGCCATCTAGACAGCGCCCCGCCCGCGATCTCACCCCTAGGTGCTTAGGACCAATACGATGAAGTGGCTCCATCGCCGCGAAGGTGGGCGATGGGTATAAAAACGCTGCAAACCGTGGGAGCTAAAATCGGATAAAAATGCGAAACCTCCCGACCAAACTCAGGCCGAAAACAACTTACTTCGCTTTCGCGAACATCGGATCGTTCGGGTTGCCGCCGGACAGAAGGTAGGCGACGAGGTCTTTGAGTTCGTCGGGGTTCAGCGCGTTAGCGAGGCCGGCGGGCATCATCGAAATAGGATACGGTTTACGCGAACGCACTTTCGCGATTTCGGGACGAGCCAGTTCGTCGGGGGCAAACGGATTGGTCATGACGGAATAGCGGTTGCCGTCCTCGGCGACAACGCGGCCGATGATGACTTCGCCGTCGGCCATGGTGAGTTGTTCGGTGCCGTATTGATCGCTGATGACCTTGGAAGGCTCGATGATGTTTTCGAGCAGGTCTTTTACGCTGTAACGGTTACCCGCGCCGGAGATGTCGGGACCGATGCCAGCGCCCTCACCGTTGAAGCGGTGACAGAAAATGCACGCGGTGGCGGAGAACATGGCTTTGCCTTGTGCGAAGTCACGGCCGGTGAGTTTGGCGGGAAATAGCGCAGCAGCACTTTCCACAGTGTAAGTTTGGCCTGGGCCTTTGGGGCTGACGGCGCCAGCGACGATGGAGTGCACCGGAACTTTGGAGAGGTCGTCGAATTTCTGGCGTTCGAGAGGCTCGGAGATTTTCGCGAGTGATTCGTTGCGGATGTTGCGCAGGAAGCCGGTGAAGCTGGCGCCGCCCTTCCATTCTGAAGTGTGTGGAAACCAAGCAAAAAACTGCGTGCGAAGCTCGGGCGTCCAGCCGACCGTGGCATTACGCAGAGCGTAGGCGTAAGCGATTTGTTGGCGATCAGAGCGGGCGTCGGTGACGCTTTGCACCGTACGACCATAGCCGTCGTTGCGGGCGAGAAGCGCGCGGCTAGCGATTTCTTCTGGGGCGGTGCCGGGATTTTCAGCGATGCTAAGCAGCGGTACGGTCTTGGCGACGACCGTAGGGGAATCGAGGAAAATAAGGAGCGAAACGAGTTCGCGATTTACGAGAGAGTCGGTCGCGGGGAACAACGGATCGAGCAAGGTAGCGACGCGGGCGCAGGTGGCAGCGTCGGGTTTACCCATGCGGATAAACGTGAGTTGCCAGGCGCGGAGCAGCGGCAGGCGAAGCTCGGTGGGCTGTTTTGCGTAATCTAGACGCGTGAGCGCATCAATGATCTGCGGTTGAAAATGTTTTTCACCGACGCGTGCGAGCGCGATGAGGGCTTCAATAGCGGCTTGCGGATTTTTTTCTTTGAGGGCCCGCTCAGTCCAGTTGGCGGGAAGTTGGCGCTCAATGGCCGCGCGCGCGGCAAACCGAATGAATCGATCTGGACTGGCGAGGTGCGGCCAGGCGATCGCGATGGCTTCGGGACCGGTGCCTTCGGCGTGGAGGGCTTCGAGGCGGCGGCGCAGTTGAGCCTCAGGCGTGGGCGGAAGCGCGGCGACGGGCGCGGTGTTTTCCGTGCCGGTATAAGTGACGCGATAGAGTGCGGATTGAGTGCGGCGACCACCGACGGCGAAATACATTGAACCATCGCCGGGGTGAATCACGACGTCGGTGAGTGGCAGCGGTTTGCCGGCGACGAATTCTTCTTTTTCGGCGGTGAACGAGGCGCCGTCGGCCTTGAGGTGCATCGCGTAGAGCGTGCCGTAGGTCCAGTCGGCGGCGAAGAAGGCGCGTTGGTATTTGGCGGGGAATTTAGCCCCTGTGCCGAAAACGGTACCCGTGGGCGAGCCAGGGCCGACATCGATGACCGAGGGTAAACTGTCGGCGTAGTAAGCGGGCCAACGACCCGCGCCGCTGCGCCAGCCATAATCACCGGCGTCGACGACGTGGTTGATCCGTGTTGGAATGTACCACGGCGAACCTTGGTCCCATTCCATGTCGGAATCGTAGGTGAACAGTTCGCCATTTTGGTCGAAAGCGATGTCGAATTGATTACGGAAACCGAGAGCGAAGAGCTCGACGGTTTTGCCTTCAGGGTCCATGCGGCCGACGTAGCCGCCGGGGGCGTATTTACCTTTGGCGTGACCGCGGGCGTCCCACATGCGCGGCAGGAGGTGATCTTCATCCCAGCGGACAGGGCGGGATTTGTTTAAGTTGGTAGGCAGATCGGTGTGGTTGCCGTTGACGAAGTAGATTGATTTGCCGTCGGGCGAGAGCGTGAGGGAATGGGGACCGTGTTCGCCGCCCAGGCTCTTCATCTCGCGAAGGAATTTAACTTCGTCGAATTGGTCGTCACCGTCGGTGTCGCGCAGGCGCCAGATGCCGCGGCGGTTGGGGACTTCGTCGATCATGACGTAAAGACTGTCGAAGGCGTAAAGCAGGCCGTGTGCACCGATGGAAGGCGGAAGACCGTCCGCGCCTTTGCCTTTTTTCGCCGGGGGCGGAAGCTGCTCGGAGTCGGCCGTGAGCACGACGGCGGGAAGCGTGATCGCCAGTTTCTCGACTTTGGTGCCGGCGGTGCTGCCGAGCGGGGGCAAGGTGAGGCGATAGATCGCGCCGTATTGGTCGCCCGCATACATGCGTCCCTTGGGGTCGACGGTGAGCGCGACCCACGAGCCCTGCTCTTCTTTCGGAACGGTGTAGATCAACTCGACCTTGAAGCCGGGGGCGACTTGTAGATTAGCGGGCGCGGAGACGATCTCAGCGGGCGAAGCTTTTTTGGCGGCGGGCTTGGCGGTCTGTGCGCAAAGACCGGGAAGAATCAAGAGAAGCGCGGCGGCAGCGAGAGGGCGACGGAGCATGGAAAAAATTTCCGAGAATCACCGATCTCGGAGGCGGGCTAAGGTGGAGATGAAAAAAGAAAAAAAGCGGCTGATTACGGGAGGGTTTTAAGCTGCACGTTTTTAAACTCGATGGTCATCGGCTGACCGGCGTGAAGCTGAAGGGCGAGCAGGCCCGAGGCGGCACCCAGAGTGGCATCGGTGTCGGTAACCTCAGCGCTGAGTTTGCCATTGAGATAATGGCGGAGGTGATTGCCCTCGGCGATGATCACGAGCTCGTTCCAGCCGCCGACTTTAAAAGCCGCGAGGATATCGGCCTTGGGGGTGGCCCCGGGGAGTTTTTCGACATCGGTTTTGGGCTTCTTGGCGCCGGGTTTTTTTGGGTCATCGACTTGGGTCGTGGCGCCGATTTTGATTTTTTCGCCCGGAGCCATGAGAATGCCGCGGCCTTTTTCTTCGTAGAGCATGCCGGCGTAGCCGCCCGTCAGGTCGATGTCGGCTTGATAACCACCGACGACAAACGCGGCGGCGTCGACCATGCGGCTGCGGTATTGGATGCCGGAGTTGCCGAAATTTTTATCGTTTTGCGCGGTGAGGCGGAAAGACGTGCGGAGTTCGAAGTTGGCGGGTTTGCCGTCTTGCCAGACCAGGAAGGTGTTTCCTTTGGTGGGTTTTTCGACGGTGGTCTGGCCGACGATGCAGCCGTCGCGCACGGACCAGAGGGCTTTATTGCCGTCCCAGCCGGTGAGGTCGTGACCGTTGAAGATCGATTTGAAACCGACATCCGCGGCGAGCGCGAACGGAGCGAGAGCGAGGAACGCGAGCGGGACGAGGCGGGAGCGGAGGGATTTCATGGGATGGGGTTAAAGATGACGGAGGTGGCGGCGAGAGGTTTCGTGAGACGAGGATCGCAGAGTTCGAGCTGGGTGACGGCAGGACGCGCAGCGGGGGCAGCAGCGGGGTTGGCCTTGAGGTAAGCATCGACGTCTTTGGTGACGACGATCTGGCCATACATCAGCGCCCAGTGACCGGGGAAGGTGCAGGTGAATTCATAAACGCCCTCGTTGCGGGGAGCGGTGATCTTGAGTGTCTCGGCCTGGCCGGCCTCGAGCATCTTGGTGGCGGCGATGATTTCTTTGTCTTCACCCACGTAGGCGCGGCCTTGGCGGTCGGTGTGGCCAGCGGGAAGTTCCATCGCGGCCATGCCGACTTTCTGGCGGGCGCCGGGTTGCACGACGACAACGTTGTGCGGCATGACGTCGGCATTTTCAAAAATGAGTTCAAAGGCTTTGCCGGCTTGAACGACGATGCGCTGGGTGTCGTAACGCATTTCTTCGGCCACGGTGCGAACGACGTAAACGGCAACGCGCAAGCTAGCGAGCGTGTCGCGCAGAGGTTCTGCCTCGGCGTTGGGCAACGCATCCACAAGCTGACTAGCGACCCCGATAGTCTCGATGTAATCGCGACCGGTGCGCTCGCTTGGATGGGCTTTGGCAGCCCAGGCGATGAGGTCACGCGCGACCCTAGAAACCGCGGCGGCTGGCCAGGTGTCGCGCGGGAGCGCGCGAAGGCTTTGGGCCGCAGTCGGGATTTGATAACCGCGGGCGATCATGCCGCCGATGGCGGTGAAGACAGCGGCGGGTTCGCGGCGCGTGCTGACGGCGGAACGAATCGCATCACGCTGAATCGCCATCACGGTACCGTCGGGACCGGGGATATCGGTGATGCTCGCGGCGAGAAGTGGCATGACCAGATCGTAAGCGGTCGCGCGCAAGGCGGCGTCGGGAATAAGCGGAATGCCGGCGAGGAAACTGGCTTCGGAGAGCGGCGATTTGAGCGCCTCGGTCCAGAGTCCGGTGAGCGAGCCGTCGATCACCGAAAGTGCAGCCCAAGCGTAGATACGGCTTTCGGCGACGTTGTTGAGCGCGAGTTTGAACAGCGCGGCGCGTTGCACGCGAAGATCGGCGGCGGATTGAGCAAGGAGGAGTCGGCCCACAGCTTTGACGTCGACCTCGGCGGGCGAGTCGATGGTGGCGAGGAGAAGTTCGACGCGAGTGGTGCGACGAGCTTCGGCGAGCGCGGAGAGCGACTCAGCGCGGGCCGCGTCGGGTACGCCCTTACGGCTAAGGATCGCTTCGTGCACGTCGGGCGAGCGCGGCATTTTGAGAAGATCAGGAACTTTAAGCGTGCGCAGGAGGTAACGCACCGCGGCCGGATCACCGCCGGCAATGGAGGAACCATCGCCGATACTCTTGGCCCAGAACGGGCGGAGTTGGCGGAGCGTTTCACCGATGACGTAATCGAGGTAGTATTCGATAGGGAGCTTGGTCGCGGCGAGGGCGACCTCGGCGGCGGCCGCTTCCGGGAAAAAGCTGGCGGCGCGCACGGCATGAAGGCGTACGCGGGCATTTTCATCGGAGGCTTTAACACGGAGGAGCGAAAGCGCTTCGGGCACGCGATCGCGCCAGTACGCGATCACGCGCGTGGCGGCGGCGCGGGCATCGGCGTTCGGGGAATTAAGCACCCGGGCGAGAAGCTCGAGATCGACGACGTTGTGCCACTGGTGCAGCCAGAGGGCTTCCGTGAGGTTGTGTTGATAATCAGGGCTCTGCGGGTCGAGCGCGGCGATCCAAGTTTTGGTGGCGGCGATAACCTGAGCAGTGTCGTGTTTGCCGAGCTCGATTTTGGCGAGGTTGCGGATCTGGTTTTCGGGGCGCTTGAGCAATTCAAGGAGCGCGGGAATCGGTTCGCCGTCGATCTTAGGCGCGACCGCGAGGGGACGGCCTTCGTAGGTAACGCGATAGATGCGGCCGTGCACGTGGTCGCGGTTGGAATCGCGGAGGTGACTTTGGAGGTGACCGATGAGGGGATTGTGCCAGTCGATGATGTAGATCGCGCCGTCTGGGCCAACAGAGGTGTCGATGGGGCGGAAATTTTTATCGGTCGAGGAAAGCAGATCGGCTTGGCGGATGGCTTTGATGCCGGCGCCGTCGTCCTCAAGTTTAACCCGGAAGATACCTTGGAAGCCGATGACGTTGGGATTTAAATAATTGCCCCAATATTCTTCGGGAAATTGCGTGCTGGTGATGATTGTGCTGCCGGCGGAAGGGCGCGAGGGGCGTTCCCAAATCTGTTTAAGCTTCGGGTGTTTCTCTGGGTAATCGATGCGCCCGCTGAAGGCGGCGCCGAAGTAGGTGTTGTTGCCGGTGGCGTCGGTGATGATGTCGTTGCCCCAGTAATCGAAGGCGCGGCCGTGCGGATTCGCGAAGCCGTAGGCGGCGTAGGTCTCGAATTTACCGGTGCTGGGTTCGAAGCGGTAGATGGCTCCATCGATATTGCGCACGGGACCGGCCGCGGTCTCGACTTGCGAGCGATGGAACACGCCGTCGCTGAGCAAAATCGCGCCGCCGGGTTCATAAACAAGGGAGTTAGCGGTGTGGTGAGAGTCGGCAGAATCAAGACCCATGAGCACACGTTCTTTAGTATCGGCCTTACCATCGCCGTCGGTGTCGCGAACAAACCAGAGGCTCGGGGCCTGCATGACCAGCAGGCCGTCTTTGTAGAACTGGAATCCGGTGGGGCAGTTTAGATTATCAAGGAAGTGTGTGCACTTGTCGGCTTTGCCGTCGTGGTCGGTGTCTTCGAAAATGAGGATGCTATCGCCAAGTTTAGAGGTGGGCGTACGCTCCGGATAATTTGGCCAGACGGAGACCCAAAGGCGGCCCTTGGTGTCCCAGGCCATCTGCACGGCCTTCGCGAGTTCGGGGAATTCTTTTTCGCTGGCGAAGACATTTACCTTCAGGCCGGGAGCGAGAGTCATTTTACCGATGGCGGCTTCCGCACTGAGGAACTCGTAGGTGCCATCCGGGTTGGTGCCGGGTTTATTGGTGCCGAAAGGCGTGACCATCGGCACGGAAAGTAACTCCGGCGGAGTTTTGTCGCCCTTGGCGTTGGCCCAGAGAAGGCGGTCGCGGTTGGCGGTGATCGCGTCGCGCTGCGCCATTTCTTCCTGCATCACTTGGTAGTTGGTGATCTTAGGCTGATCTTTAACGGATTCGTATGCGATCTTGGAGCGGTCGCCATAAACGTTGTATCCGTCCATCGTGCGGTAGCGGTTGTGCCACTCTTCATTTTTCGCGTTCACGGCGGCCTGCAACTTGGCGAAGTCGCCGGCGGGCGCGGCTTCACCGAAAAGGGTCTGAAACATCACAGGGGCGAAGGCCGCGTCGCCGCCTTGGTTAAGGTGAACGCCGTTAATTGTGAGAGGTTGTCCCGCCTTGGCGGCGTCGGCGTAAAGTTTCTGCGAGGGAGCGTAGAGATCCACGAAGGTCACGCCAGCACGGTCGCCGGCGACTTCGGCCATGGCCTGCGCGTAAAGGGCGAGGTTGCGATTGTTGGTGGGCGGAACGACGAAGTTTTTATCAGGGAGGGTTTCGTTAGCGATGGGGGAAAACAGAACGATCTGCGGTGGGCCGCGCGTGCCGTAGGTTTTGGCGCGGGTTTCGCGCAAGAAGGCATCGAGGTCGGATTTGAATTTGGCGACGCCTTCAGGACCAGCGAAGGACTCATTGAAACCGAAGAAAGCGAAGATCACATCAGCGCCGACGCGTGTGAGCCATTCGTCAGGTGTACCGAAATCTTTAGAGCGCGCGCGCGCGGTGAGTTCGTCGCCGGTGACCGCGAGGTTGCGTACGACGATTTCGTGTTTCGGATATTTCGCGTGGATGAGCGTTTCAAAAGCGCCGAAGTGCTGCATGCGGTCGCCTAGGGCGTTTCCGATGATGGCTATTTTGGTTCCGGGAATGAGCGCGATGGGCGCGTTAATTGCGGCGGGAATCGCGGCGGCTTTGGGCGCGGCCGCGGGCGCGGCTTTGGGTGGCTTAGGCGGCACGGTGCCACCGAGGGGAAGCACTTTGCCGAGCGCGTGATCGGCGGGTGTGATGCCGGTGCGGTAGCCATCGAAGCCGTACATGCGTGGCGCGTAGCTATCGAACGCGGTGACCTCGGCTTTAGCTGGGACCTCGAGGCCGGCGGCCCAATAGGTGGCATTGACGATGAGACGGCGGAGCGACTCATTTTCGAAATCGGTGGCGGCACCGAGGGTGGTGGTAAAAATTTTCGCCGTAGCGCCGGACTCGGTTTTATGCAGACGCGTCCAGACAACGGGCATCGCGGGAGCGTTAACGGGTTGCTCCACTTTAGCGGCGGTTTTTTTGACGTAATCCGCAGACGCGTCGCTAGGGCTCATGCCTTTGAGAACGTGGCCGCGGACGAGGATTATCGCGTCGGCGGGTGGCGCGGCTTCGTAGACATCGGAGTTACCAAAAAGTTCGGTGACGCCGCGTAGCAGCGGGTCGGTGGTAACGCCGGGTTCGATGACGCCGCGGGTGGCCTCGACTTTATGTTTACCCCAATGAGTCACCCACGTCTCGCCGAGGACTTGTTTGCCGAACCCGCCGGTGGTGGCGGGAGAGGTTTTGTTATTCCACGAATAGGCAGACCACGGACTGCCGGCGGGGAAATTAAACGCGTGGGTCGAGGTACGGAGCGCGATGATGGGAACGCCGCGGCGGTGGGCGGCGTCGAAACGCTGCATCGCCTCGTCGGACCAAGCGCGGAAACGCAGCGACATGATAATGATGTCCGCGGTGTCGAGGGCTTCGGAGCCGGAGAGGGACTTACCGTTGTTGGGATTGATCGTACCGTCGGCGTCGAGGGCGAACAGAACGGTGGTTTTGAAGCCGTGGCGTTGGCTGAGGATTTTCGCCAGCATCGGGAGCGCTTCTTCGCTACGATATTCTTCGTCGCCGGAGAGGAGCACGACGTGTTTGCCCTTCGCGGCCACACCGGCCGCCGGTTCTAGGACCAGCGTGGTGGGCGAAGCGGCGGAGGCGAAGGTGCAGGACGCGGCGAGAAGAACGAGGGGGCGAAGCAGGCGACGGAAATTCATAAAGAGATAAAAAATTAGGCGATGGGGTAACCGGCGGCGGCGATTTCGCGCCGGAGAAAAGTGTAGCCGGATTCGGCGATGTCCCAAGCGGGAGAAAACTCGCGCCAGACGTTGATGGCGTTGGCGAAAGCGGGGTCGGAGCGGCTGAAGGCCTCGATTGTCATCCATCCATCGTAGCCGACTTCGCGCAGCGTGGTGAGGTTTTCGCGGAAGTTGATGTGACCGGAGCCGGGTGTACCGCGATCGTTCTCACTGAGGTGCACGTGCGCGAGGACCGGAGCGATGGTGCGGATGGCACCGGCGAAAGTTTTTTCCTCGGTGTTGGCGTGGTGCGTGTCGTACATGGCGCGCACGTTGGGGTGATCGGTGAGTTCAATGAGCATGCGCAGCTGCGCCATGGTGTTGCAGAGGTAACACTCAAAACGGTTGAGCGCTTCAGGGCAGAGGATAACGCCGGCTTGTTTGGCGTAGTCGCCGGCGGCGCGGAGAATCTCGGCGCTGCGTTGGTATTCGTCGGGGTTGATGTCGGCGCGTGTGAACGTGGCGAAAGCAGAATGGAATGGGCCGCAGAGCAATTTCGCGCCGCAGTCCACGGTGCGATCGATGTTCCACTTGATTACCTCCAGGCCCTTGGCGCGGATGGCGGCATCGGGGCTGGCGGGATTGGCGTCGGCGCCGACGATGGTGACGCAGGTGACGCCAAGGTTAAGATCAGCGAGCAGTTTTTTGAGCCGCTTATAGGCGGCGGGGTCTTGAGCACCGTTGCAAATCTCGATGCCGTCGTAGCCGATTTTTTTAAGGCGTTCGATGTGTGGAAAAAAATCGTCGGAGATCGACGCGGTCCAGGCGAGCAGGTTGAAACCGAGTTTAGGCATAAAAGAAAAGCGAGGGGAGAATGAGGCGCAAAAAAAACGGGGGCGCCGGCGAGGTGCGTGAGGCTAAAAAAGAGAGGGGCGGGTCCAAGTGGACTCGCCCCACCCTGGGGATAGATCAGACTTGTTTCACCTTGGCCCAACGGCCGGTGGAGGCGGACTTGAGCACGGCGTCCGTGACGTAATCGGTCGCGAGGCCGTCCTTGAAGTTTGGCGTGCAGCCCTTGCCGCTTTCGAGGCCGCGGATGAACTCAACCATCGCGTGCACGAAGCTGTGTTCGTAGCCGAGTTGGAGGCCGGGAACCCACCAGTTGCCGCAGTAAGGATGGTCGCCGTCGGAGACGTGGATACTTTTCCAGCCGCGTTCGGGACCTTCGTCAGTGTAATCGAAAACTTGGAGACGATGTAGGTCGTGCAAGTCCCACTTGAGCGACATGTTTTCGCCATTCACTTCGAAGGTGTAGAGGGCTTTGTGGCCGCGGGCGTAACGGGTGGATTCGAACAGGCCGAGCGAGCCGTTGTTGAAGTGGCAGTGGAAAAGACAGGCATCGTCGATGCCGACTTTTTGAACTTTGCCCGTGAGGCTGTGTTTACGCTCTTTGACGAAGGTCTCGGTCATGGCGCTGACGTCTTTAATGCCGCCGTTAAGCCAGAGAGCGGTGTCGATGCAGTGGGCGAGAAGATCGCCCGTAACGCCGGAACCGGCGACGTTGACGTCGAGGCGCCAGAGGCCGGTGCCGCCCTGGGGAAGCTCGGGGTTGATCGTCCAATCTTGCAGGAAGTTGGCGCGGTAGTGGAACACGCGGCCGAGTTTGCCCGCGTCGATGAACTGTTTGGCGAGGACGACGGCGGGACAACGGCGGTAGTTATACCACACCATGTTGGCGACGCCGGCCTTCTCGACCGCTTTGAGCATTTTCTCGGCTTCTTTGCCGTTACGGCCGAGGGGTTTTTCGCATAGGATCATCTTGCCGGCTTTGGCGGCGGCGATGACTTGCTCGGCGTGGAGGTTGTTAGGGGTGGCGATGTCGACGACGTCGATATCGTCGCGCGCGATCAGTTTTTTCCAATCCGTCTCGATGGATTTATAGCCCCACTTGGCAGCGAATTCTTTGACCTTGGCTTCGTCGCGCCCGCAGACGGCCTGGGGGATGACTTCGTAGGTGGACGGGAAGAAGTGGTTAACCTGGTGGAAGGCGTTGCTGTGAGCGCGGCCCATGAAGCTGTAACCGATGAGACCGACGCGGAGTTGTTTTTTGGCCATGGGAATTGAGAGCGTTTTAAGGTTAAAAATAAAACCGGGCGAAACTTAGCCGACCCAACCGTGGTTTTTGCGGACCTCGATCATGGCGGCGAGAATGTCGTTCCAGGTCTGCTGTTTCATCATGACCTCGTTGGGGAACATGCAACCGTCCCAGCAGATGTGTTTGATTTTCTTGGTGACCTTGCCCTTGCCATCGCGGAGCCAGTAGCCGGAGTCGCGTGGGATGTTGAGTTTGCCCTTCGGGTCGGTGGCGAGGCAGTGGCGGCCGGTCTTTTCGTGGGAGCCGGAGCCGAAGACGGTGCCGTCGTTTTGCGCGACGTGGAAATCGATGGTCCACGGGCGGAGCGCGGCGGTGAGTTTGACCATAGCTTTGTGAAATTCGGCGGGTTCCCAGTGGTAATTCTTGGGAACGATGCGGTGGGCTTCAGCGTTTTCGCCGAGGGTGTAAAGGAGGGTATGCGACATGTCGGCTTGGAAGCCGACGACTTTGGGCATGTTCACGGCCTCGAGGAGATTCACCATGTTCTTCCAGCTGTGCATGCCGCCCCAGCAGATTTCGCCTTCGGCCGCGAGGCGTTCACCGGCGTCTTTGGCGATCTTGCCGGCTTCACGGAAGGACTGGGCGATGAGCTTGGTGACGCCCTTGGGATCGGTATCCCAAGTTTTGACGCTGGTGGCGCTGTCGATGCGAACGACGCCGTAGGGGCGCACGCCAAGATCGCGGAGTTTTTTGGCGATGCGGACGGCTTTGCGGACGTGGTTTACCCAGTTGGCGCGCGCCGTGGCATCACCGCCAGCGGCGGCATCGAACCAGACGGGAGCGACGACCGAACCGACGACCAGACCCTTGGATTTGATTTTAGCGGCGAGGGCTTTGATGCCGTCATCGGAGATATCGATGTCGGTGTGTGGATTGTAAAGGAACAGATCGATGCCGTCGAATTTGACGCCACCGACTTCGGCTTTGGCGGTCATATCGAGCATCGTATCGAGATCGATGAATGGCTCGGCGCCGGGGCTACCTTTGCCGACGAGACCGGGCCAGGCAGCGTTGTGGAGTTTCGGGAAGTTATTTTCAGCCATGGGGACCAGGGGATTTATTGATGAATGTGGGGGTGGGAGGAAAAAACAGGCGGTGGAAAACGACGGTTTTTGTTTTAGAATTTATTTTTGCGGTAGGCGCCCATTTTGGGGGCGTCGGGATTCACTTCGGGGCCGAAGTAGCGCAAGCAGACAAGCGGCTCAGTGCTGCTGGTGTTTTCGAAGGTGACGCCGGCTTTGGCCCCGTCTTCGGTGCAGAAATATTCGTCTTCGGTGAGCTCGTGGAAGCGGATGAGCTTCGGGCTGACGAGCGGCTCGCCGTTAATCTTGCCGGAGCCTTGGACGCAGATGAGGCCGTAGGCGCCGGTGTCCTTGACGGTGCACTTGGTGCCGGGGTCGATGGTGATTTCCTTGGCCGTGAAGCACTGCGCGCCGTCGACTTTGCCGTAGACGATCCAGCGATCGACGTAGCCCTCGTTGCGGGTGTCGGCGACGGGGACGGGCTCGAGGTAGTGGTTGTCCTTGAAGTTCGGGTCGACGTTCTTTTCCCAATCGAGCTGCTCGACGATGAAGTCGATGTCTTGGTGTTTGGATTTGGGCATATCTTTTACGAGCAGTGACCACGGCACTTCGCGGCCCTCGACGAGATTTTGATACATGCCGAAAACGTCGCTGCCCCATTGCGGCTCGTAGGTGCACAGCGAGCCGGGCGCGTGAAGAATACAAGGATCGATGAGCCAGCCGGTGCCGGGTTTGAGCCGGTAGGCTTTGGAGAGATCGAGGATGCCGTTGTCGCCCTTGTTCCATTTGGCGATGCAATCACGCACCTGAGCCTTGGTTGTGCCGGGCTCGAGGCCCATGAAGGTGTAGGGGAAATTGTTGCCGACGTTGTTGTGCTGCGGCGGGAAGTAGTAGGACTCCGGTTTGCCTTCTTGGCCGACGAGCTTCGCCTGCGCGGCGTTTTGATGCATGTGGTGGGGGATCGGACCCATGTTATCGAAAAACTTCGAGTAGACGGGCCACTTGCCGTATTTTTTCCAGATGGCTTTGCCGACAAGTGTGGCGCCGGTGTCTTCGACGGCTTGCGCGAGCGTGAGGCGGCGATTGCCGATCACAACGTAGCTCAAACCTTCGTCGGCGGCGCGGCCTTCGTTGGCGGTGACGGTGGTGGACGCAAACCAACGCTCGTCGATGCCGCCGCGGTTCAAACCGTAGGCGTAGGTGTCATCCGGATGCAGCTTGATGCGCAGACCGGGCTGGAGGAACGAGCGCGGGACCCAAGCGGGCGCGAGGCGCAACAAACCGCCGGTGCGGGAAAGCTCGGCCTCGACGAGGCTTTGCGTGGATTTTTTAACGATCTTCAGATCGAGGACGGAGGGGATAGACATGGGAGAAAAATATTTTTGAAGGGAAAAATTTACGCGGCGTAAAAACGTCGGCGGTAGGGGTTGATGGCCACCGCTGAGATTTAAGAATTACGGCGTGCGTTGCTGGATGAAGGCGAAGACGCCGCGTTTGTTGGCAACGGCGACATCAGGGCGACCGTCGTTGTTCAGATCGGTGACGATGAACTGCGTGCCCACGCCGGAATCGTTGTCGATGAGGTGCGGGGTGTAGGTGACGGTTTTGGTGACCGGATCGCGCGTGAGCTTGAACCAATAAATGACGGCGGGGGCGTTGGGCTCGGGGTCGCCTTTGGGACCGTGCGCCCAGTAACGTTTGCCGGTAACGACATCGAGGAGCCCGTCGCCATCGATGTCGGCGAGGACGGTGGCGTGCGGCTGGGAGAATTGAACCTCGCCCAGTTTTTCGGCGGGGTCACGGCTGAGGATGGCGTGTTCGCGCCACGTGGGCTCGGTGGCGCCAGCGGCGGGGGCGAGTTGCTCGAACCAGCTCACGCCGTATTTGTGGGCTTCGATGCTCGTGATGACATCGGCGCGGCCGTCACCGTTGACGTCGTAAACGTACATCTGAGCGCCACCGCGGCCGAAATCGGTGGCGTGGAATTTCCACACGGGATCGCCGGCGAGCGCGGCGGGTTGTTCCCACCAGCCGTTGTAAGAAAGCAGATCGGCGCGGCCGTCGCCGTTGATGTCGCCCGCGCCGATACCGTGCGTGTAACGCTGCCATTCGCCCTCGGGAGAAATCGCATGAAAGCTCCACGGTGCCGCGGGGTTGGCGGGATTGCGCGTGGCGTAGCCGAGTTTTTTACCACTCGCGAAAATCAAGGCTTCAGGCTGTCCGGCGATGAGTTTTGCAAAGTGCGGCGACTCGGTGCCGATAAATGGATAGATCAAATTTCGCGGCCAATCACCGCCGGCGGCGCCGGGGTTTTTGAGCCAATGCGCGGGGCGACCAGGCCAGCCAATTTGGATCGCGTCGGGTAAACCGTCACCGTCGATATCGGCGGCATCGGCGATGAAGGCGTTGGAGTAACTTTCTTTATCGAAAGCGTGCGGGGCGGCGATTTCGGTGCGCTTGGTGAAAGCGGGGCCTTCAAACCAGAACGGGCCGGCGACGAGGTCAGGTTTACCGTCGTGGTTAAAATCGGCTGCCGCGATGCTCTCCGCGTAAAAACGCTGGTCGAGAACTTGGCGTTTAAAGGAAATCGTTTCAGCCACCGCGGCGGAGACCGCGAAGCCCCCAACAGCAACAGCCAAGAGAAAGCGTGGGGACAAATTCATGGTCATGGGGGGGTAAGGGGTGCGGGGAATCGGACCAAAAGGGGACTGTGGCACGATGACCCTACCTGTCAGACGAACAAACGAATAGAAAGGCTGCGACAAGTTTTTGTGTAAAAACGTCACCCGAGCGCCCGCGCTCAACCCTCGGGCCAGAGCCACCCTAACCGCTCAACGCTGGTAACGCGCGCGGTATTCTCGGGGGGTGTCGCCCATGATGCGGCGAAACTCCTTCGCAAAATGACTCTGATCGGCAAAACCGAAGGTACTGGCGACCTCGGCGAGTGATTTTTTGGAAAACACCAAAGCGCTGCAGCTCATGCGTACGCGCATCAAGCGCACGTAATCGTGCGGCGAACTTTGATAGGTGGTGCGAAACTGGCGTTCAAAGGCGCGCACCGACAGGCCGCAAGCTTTTGCGAGTTCTTGATTAGTAATATGTTCTGCGAAATTTTGGCTCACGAAGCGGATCGCCTCGCTCAGAGGTGAATCCGCGGGCGTGCCCTTGCCTTGTGCGAGGAGCGGACGGGTGACGCCGGCGGTGCCGACGACGTTACCGCGGGCATCGTGTAGGGGTATTTTTGAGGTCACGCACCAGCGCGCGGTGTGGTCAAAGCGGCCGACGAGCTCGACCCGTGAGAGGATTCGCTCACCGCGCAGCACGCGCTCATCGTCGATCCGGTATTGGTTGGCGAGTGCCTCGCCGCAAAGATCGTAATCATTGTGGCCGATGACTTCTTCTCGAGTTTTGAGCCCGAAATTCAAGATAAACGAGACGCTGATCCACTGGTAAGTCCCGGCGATGTCTTTCATCCAGAGGGGTAAATCCTCGAGGTAATCAAACAGCTCGATCACTTCCGGCGCGGCCGCTCCAATGCGCAACAAACCGTTGCGAAGAGTGGAATCGGCGGGGGCGCGTTTCATACTGCGCTAAAACACCATGAATTTTGCCCGGCGCAAGCGCTGGAATAGCACTTTGTAACACGATCCGCTTTTGACGCCGGCCGCGAAGCGCCTTTGGTGAGCGCATGTTTGGTCTCACGTTCACACCCCCCAGCGAAGCGGAACTCGATCTTGAAGCCGAGCGCTTGCTCAAAGCGCTGCTGCACGTCGAATGCGACCCGCGTGGTAAAAAGTGGAACTACCAAACCTGCCGCGAAATCGCCCCGCTCACTCTCGAGATTAACCACCTTAAAAAGCAAAAAGACGCGGTCCTACTTACCCATTCCTACGTCGAGCCTGAGATCGTCTACGGCGTGGGTGATTTCAAGGGCGACTCCTACTTTCTTAGTCTCAAAGCCCGCGAAGCCAAGGCCAAGGTCATCCTCTTTGCTGGAGTGGTTTTCATGGCGGAAACAGCCAAAATTCTTTCGCCCGGCGCCACCGTCATCGTACCGGACCGCGCCTCGGGTTGCTCCCTTGCTGATTCCATCGACGGGGCGGGCGTGCGCAAACTTAAGGGGCTTTATCCGGACGCCACGGTCGTCTGCTACATCAATAGCACCGCCGAGGTGAAGGCTGAGAGCGAGGTGTGCGTTACCTCCGGCAACGTGTACGCCATCGTAGCCAACCTGCCGGCCCAGCGTATCTTATTTGTTCCCGACCGCCTTATGGCCGACAACCTGCGCGACGAACTTCGGCGCCGCGGCATCACCAAGGAAATCATCTCCTCGGACGGCACCTGTATGGTCCACGACCAATTCACTGCCGCCCAAGTGGTCGCCGCCCGCGCCCAATTTCCCGGCCTGAAGGTGGTCGCCCACCCCGAATGCACCGCCGAGGTCGCCCATGTCGCCGATTTCGTCGGCAGCACCGGCGCGATGATGAAATACGTCAAAACGACGCCTGCGCCGTATTTTCTCATGCTGACGGAGTGCGGACTGGTTGGCCGGCTTGAGGTCGAGGCCCCCGAAAAGCACTTTATTGGTGGCTGCCGACTTTGCCCCTACATGAAGTTAAATTCCCTTGAGAAAATCCGCGACGCCCTCCGGGCCCCACGCCCTGATCAGATTATCAGTCTTGAGGAAAACCTCCGCCGCCGCGCGGCCACCTGCATCGAGCGGATGTTTGCCCTCACGCCCACCGAATAACCCGCTGTTTTTTTCCATGCTCACCCCCCGTACCGCTCACTTGATCGACCTCGCCCTTGACGAAGACGCCGGCCTAGGCGACCTCACCAGTCGGGCCATTTTTCCTGCGACCCATTGCTCGCGCGCTTTCATTGAAGCCCGTCAGGACCTCACGCTGTGTGGGCTCACCATCGCCGCCGCCGTCTTCACCCGCGTGAACCCCGCGCTCAAAGTGAAACTCAGCTTAGCTGACGGGGCGCGCGTCAAAAACGGCGCCCGCATCCTCACGGTCAGCGGTCCGACCGCAGCGCTGCTCACCGCCGAGCGCACGGCGCTTAACTTCATCCAACGCCTCTCTGGCATCGCCACCCTCGCCCGCCGCTACGCCGATGCCATCGCCGCCACCACGACCCGCGTGGTCGACACCCGCAAAACCACTCCCGGTTGGCGCGCCCTGGAAAAATACGCCGTCCGCTGCGGCGGCTGCGTCAACCACCGCTCCTCGCTCGGCGAACACATCCTGATCAAAGACAACCACATCGCCGCCGCCGGCTCGCTGAGCCGTGCCGTGCAGCTCGCCCGCGCCGCCGCGCCCCATCTGGCCAAAATCGAAGTCGAGACCACCACGCTCGCCGAGGTAAAAGAAGCTCTCCGCGCCGGGGCCGAAGTCATTTTGCTCGATAACATGTCGCCCGAACTCGTGCGTCGCGCGGTCGCGCTCATTGCTGGCGCAGCCCTAGTCGAGGTTTCCGGCGGCGTCCGCTTCGAGACGCTCCGCGACTACGCGTTGCCTGGTGTGGATGTGATCAGTATCGGCGCGCTCACCCACTCCGCGCCCGCCGCCGACTTGAGCCTCACGATTTCACCCGCGCCTAAAAAATAATGCGCACCCTTCGCACGGACTGTCTTGTGATCGGCTCCGGGCTCGCCGGCTCGGCCTATGCCCTGCACGCCGCGCGCCTCGGGCACAGCGTCGAATTACTCTGCCTGGCCGAACCCCTCGCGGCCAATAGCGACTGGGCGCAAGGCGGGATCATCTACGACCCCGCCGAAACCACCTCCACCGGTTCGCTCGCGCAGGATATCCAGGCGGCCAGCGACCACACCTCCAATCCGGTGGCGGTAGCCCAACTCATCCACGAAGGTCCCGCCGCCGTGAAAGAGCTCCTGCTTGACGAACTCCACGTCGATTTCGATCGCTCCGCTGCCGGCGAACTCGAAGTGACGCGCGAAGGCGGCCACAGCGAGAAACGCATCATCTACGCCAAAGACGCTACGGGCCACGCCATCCTCGAGCGCGTCGCGCACCGCGTGAACTCCACGCCGCGCATCACCCGGCGCACGGGCTGGGTCGCGATCGATCTACTCACGCTCTCGCATAATTCCACCTCCACCGCCGATAAATACAAGCCCCTCACCTGTTTTGGAGCCTACGTGCTCGATACCGCAACGGGCGAGACGGTCGCCCTCGTTGCCAAAAAAACCATCCTCGCTACCGGCGGGCTCGGGCAGATTTTCCAGCACTCGACCAACCAACCCGGCAGTGTCGGCCATGGTGTGGCGATGGCGTACCGGGTGGGTGCACGTCTGATCGACCTTGAATACGTCCAATTTCATCCGACGGTTTTCGCAAAGAAAAACGCCCCACGTTTTCTCGTGACCGAGGCTCTCCGCGGCGAGGGCGGCGTACTCGTTAACGCCAAAGGGGAACGCTTCATGGATCTTGTGCATCCCCGAGGCTCACTGGCTCCGCGCGATATCGTAGCGCGCGCCATCCAGCGCGAACTCTCCAGGAGTGGCGAAACGTGCGTCTACCTCGATCTCTCGGCGATGACCCCGGAGTTTATCTGTGAGCGTTTCCCTAATATCCATGCCCGCTGCCTTGGCTACGGAGTGGATATTTCTTGTGAGCTGATCCCGGTCGTGCCCGCGGCGCATTTCGCCTGCGGTGGTGTCCACACCGACCTGTATGGCCGGACCAATATTCTCCACCTTAACGCTATCGGCGAGACCGCCTGCACGGGCCTGCACGGCGCCAACCGCCTGGCCAGCACCTCGCTACTTGAATGCCTTACTAGCGCTAAGTTCACCGCGCAGGCCGATGCCGCCGATTTCGCCAGCGCCACATTTTCTCTCAGCGAACCCCGGGCATGGGAAAGCCCCTCACGCGTGGCGGATCCCGTACTCGTGCGCCAAGATATCGACCAAATCCGCTCCACCATGTGGAACTACGCTGGGATTGTGCGCTCGCCGAAACGCCTCACCCGCGCGCGCCGTATCTTGCTGGAGTTGCGCGAGGAGATTCAGGATTTTTACCGCGGCTGTGCCCTCACGCGCGAATTAATTGAGCTGCGCAACGCCATCCAAACCGCGCTTTTGGTGGTCCACGCCGCCACGCTCAACCCGCGCAGCCAAGGTTGCCACTATCTCGAAGCCGACACCGATTGAGCCGACCAAGCTCACGCGTGCGCGACAAATTGTCCTCGACCCATCCATAAGAAGTAGTGAAGTAAGTTTTTGCGTCTCTTCCCTGCTTGGGACGCGTCTATCCCCCGTACCGTTTCCTTCCCCGCTCCCTTAATTATCCCCATGAAATCCTGGTCCCGCAAAGAATTCCTCAAGGCCTCACTGGTTGGCGGTGGCGCCGCCCTGATTGCCGGTCAAACCCGCCTCTTCGGCCAAGTCGCCCCCGCCGCCGGTAGCGCCAATGGCGACATCCGCGTTGCCGTCGTCGGCATCAACGCGCAAGGCGCCGGCCATATGCGTGATTATCTCAACAAGCTGCCCGGCGCGCGGCTGGTCGCCATTTGCGACGTGGATACCGCCGTCCTCGCCAAGCGGCGCGAAGAATGCGAAAAAGCCGGCGTCAAACCCGAGACCTACACCGATTACCGCAAGCTTCTCGAAAACAAAAATATCGACGCGGTCGTCTTGGGTACACCCAACCACCAACACTCACTGCAGACGATCTGGGCCCTCCAAGCCGGCAAAGACGTGTACGTTGAAAAACCCCTCTCCCACAACATCTGGGAAGGCCGCCAAGCGCTCGCCGCCTCGCTCAAGTACACCAAAAATATCGTCCAGACCGGCACGCAAAACCGTTCTTCCCTGGATATTCAAGAAGCGATCGCCTACGTGCGCTCCGGCCAGATCGGCAAAATCCAATGGGCCCGCGGCCTCTGCTACAAACCCCGCGACAGCATCGGCCTAACGACAGGCCCTCAAGCCGTTCCCGCCACCGTTGATTACGATCTGTGGACCGGCCCGGCGAACCTCACCCCACCCCGGCGCAACGGCTCCAAAGGCCCAGTCCACTACGATTGGCACTGGTTCTGGAACTACGGCGGCGGTGACATCACCAACCAGGGCATCCATCAGATGGATGTGGCCCGCTGGTTTCTTGGCGAAAACGGCCTGCCCGCGAGCGTCATGAGCCTGGGTGGCCGGTTCGGTTACCGCGACGACGCCGAGACGCCCAACACGCTGCTGTCGGTCTTTAATTTCGAAAAAGCGCCGCTGATCTTCGAGGTCCGAGGCCTGCCGATGAAAACCGGCATGAAAGCCATGGATAACTACCGCGGCGCCCGCGTCGGTGTCGTCGTTCAATGCGAAAATGGCTACGTCAGCGTCAGCGAAAGCGGTACCGCCAACATCTACGACAACGCCAATACGAAAATCAAAGCCCTCAACAATGGCGGCAACGGCGCCCATCGCGCCAACTTTGTGAAAGCGGTCAAAAACCGCAAAGTCGCTGTTGGTTTGATCGAAGAGTGCCACTACTCCACGGCTCTTTGTCACCTGGGTAATCTCTCCTATTTGGTCGGCGCGGATAAATCCAACGCCGCCATCGCTGAAGCCATCAAAGCGAGTGCACCCACGACGGAAGCCTACGGACGCATCCTCGAGCACTTGAAGGCCAACGCCGTCGATGTGGCCACGACTCCGACAGTTCTCGGGCCGTTGCTCACGTTTGACCGCAAGAGCGAGATGTTCACTGGCGCCGACAAAGTTGTGGTTGATGCCGCGAACAACCACGCGCTGCGCAAACGCGTGGGTCGCGGTGCCTTCACGATCCCGCAGCTTGCCTGAACGGTTTGATTTAAAAACAAAAACCCCGGTCAGCCGACCGGGGTTTTTTTGCGGCCCTGCACTGGATTGCCAGCGTGAGCGCCGCTTCATCTAAGCAGAAGCGGAGTGTCGTTACATTAACGTTTCTTAATTTACAAAATTTGTATTCAAATTTAAAATACAAATAATCCTAGATTCCGCAGTTGAGGATTTAAATTTTCACGGAAGGTGCTGCGCAGTTGGAAAACAATGCATCCACGGCGGAATTTAGTTTCATATCTCCTCGGCCCGGAGTCCAGCCGCCCGGGCAAGGGCAAGTTGACGCGCGTCGCAAGTGAGGAATTTCTTTGCCCCGAGGGTGACAGCCGCCGCGACATGCAGCAAATCCAAGGAGCGCACTCCGAGGGCTGCGGTATGCTTTTCGCCGAGTTCGTCAGCCACCTGCAGCACATCTGGCCACACTAGTGGCGTTTCGATGAGATTGCCGGTCGCAAGGTCTGCGGCCATTTTATCTAGCGCACGTTTCGCGGTGGCGGCGTCACAGTTTCTCCGCCAGAGTGCGAGCCGAATGGCATTGCGCAACTCGCATCGTTGCCAAGGTGTAAACGCCAAGGCTGTTGCGTGACTCTTTAGGTAGGTGACCGCCGCGACTGTGTTGGCATCATGTAAGATGAGAGAAAACAGGAATGATGTGTCAGCATAGATCATCGTCCACGTTAGTAACGATCACGATCCTGAGCGAGCAGGTCCGCACCCGACTCCGCAAGCATCGGCTGCTGCTGTAGTTCCGCGAGGCGCGCATCGAGGTCGGCCCACAAACGTGAACGGCGCACCGGTTTTTGCATCACAGGTGGCGTCAAGGTGGCCACAACCTTTCGACGTGACGTAATGGCGACGGACTCGCCATTACGAATCAAGCACAGGACGGATGGAAAGGCGTTGCGGATTTGGCGAACGGTCGCAGTCTTCATGTCTCACTAATATGTCTCACGCTTTTGGGCTGTCAAGTGTAGGCCCGGAGCATAAAGGCTCACCGCAGAGCCCGCTGGGGCCTGAAATTTTTTTGCCAAGGCCCAAATGGCGGTGATTGGGATAACGGTTAAGCGTTGGCCCAAGGATTAGGTTTCTTTACGGGGTAGATAGCCCCAGCATCATTGAAAATCTAAAATTCAATATTAAATTTTCATGGTAATTATTTAATGCGCCCTCGCCGAGTCGGCTGGTGAATAGGGGAGGCTGGTATTAAATTTTACTTTGATTCGTCGACGACGAGGTAGCGGCTGGTGCCGCTGCGCCAGAAGAACACAAGTACCTTAGGGCCTTTGATTTCCTCGCTTAATTTGACGGCTTCATCCGCGTTGCGCACAGGGCGACGATCGAGTTCGAGGATGATATCGCCCTCGCGCAGGCCGGCGCGCGCGGAGGGGCTATCGGCTTCGACGGAGGTGATGATCGCGCCTTCGATGCGCCGCGCTAGATTCAACTGCTCACGCAGCTCGGCGGAAATATCGCCCACCCCCACCCCGTTGAGTACACCGATGTCTTTGGCCTCTGGCGTTTCGTTGCGGTCGCCTCCGGCGCGCTTTTGTCCAGGCAAGGCCGTCAATTTTACTTTCACGGTGGCGGGTTTACCGTCCCGTAGGTATTCCACTTTGGCTTCGGTACCGGGGATGAGGCGCGTGACTGTAAGCTGCAGATGACGCGGTTCGCGGATCGCCGTGGTGTCGATTTTGGTGATGATGTCGCCGCTTTTGAGACCGGCTTTTTCAGCGGGGGTATCGGACTGCACATCAACGATGAGCGCACCTTGGTTAACTTTAAACATCGCGGAAATCTCGGCGTCGAGCGATTGCGTCTGGACGCCGAGAAACGCGCGGTCCACGCGGCCCGTTTTCACGAGTTGTTCGGCGATGGTGCGCACTTGGTTAATCGGGATGGCGAAGCCGACGCCGTTAAAGCCACCGCTGCGACTGAGGATCGCGGTGTTGAGCCCGATGAGACGGCCCTCCACGTCGAGGAGAGCACCGCCGGAGTTACCGGGGTTGATGGCGGCATCGGTCTGGATAAAATCTTCATACGTCTCGATGCCTAGACCCCCGCGACTGAGTGCACTGACGATTCCGCGCGTGACGGATTGGCCAATGCCAAAGGGGTTGCCGATGGCCAGAACGGCGTCCCCGATTTCAAGCATGTCGCTGTCGCCGAGGGTGGCCGGTGCAAGATCGGTCGCGGCAATTTTAATCACCGCGACATCCGCCTTAGGGTCGCGGCCGATGATGGTGGCTTTGAATTCACGGCGCGGCTCACCGAAGGCGACTTTCACCTCGTCGGCGCCTTCGATCACGTGGTTGTTAGTCAAAATATAACCGTCCGATGAGATAATAACCCCTGAGCCGAGGCCTTGTTGGACGGGGCCGGAGTCCCCGCGCCCACCGCGGTTGCCGCGCCCGCCGCGTTCGCTGCGTTCATCGGAGTCGGGTACTCCGAAAAAGCGACGGAATTGGGGATCGTTAAAAAACGGCGCGGCCTCGGCCGCGGTTTTGGTTTTCTTTGAGGAGAAAACGTAGACCACGCTCGGCGCGGTTTTTTTGACGATACTGGCGTAGCTGATGCGATCGGGCGCGTCGCGATTAATAGCTTTGGGGTCGGCCTTGAGCGTGAGCGGCGGGCGCTCGGGGGTTTTGGCTTTTTCTTCGGCGCGGAGCGTGAGGCGGGCGAAACCACCAGCGCTCACAAGGGCAGCCAGGAGGAGAGCTAAACAAGGGAAGCGAGGATTCATAATTGGGATTTAACAGGTAATAAACTGACCTCTCAGACTTTTTCAACTAGGGCAGGTTCCCTCTGACTTAAAAGCGCTCGCAAAACATTGCGCCTTAACCTGCTCCCGCCCTTGACCCAGCGCGCGCGATGCGGCATGTCTCTCCGGCTATGTCAGACGCCACCACTCCCGCTACTGCCGCCCCGGCTCCCGTTTCGATGGATAACCTCGTCGCGCTCGCGAAGCGCCGCGGCTTTATTTTCCAGTCATCCGAGATTTACGGCGGTTTCAACGGCTTCTTTGATTACGGTCCACTGGGCGCTGAGTTGAAGAAGAACATCCGCGATTGCTGGTGGGCTGATATGGTGCAACGCCGCGACGATGTGGTGGGTATTGAGACCTCGATCATCATGCACCCGAAGGTCTGGGAGGCCTCTGGTCACGTTGCCGGCTTTTCCGATCCACTCGTAGACTGCAAAGTTTCCAAGCAACGCTACCGCGCGGACCAGCTGTTTTTCTCGCCCGTTGTCATTACCGGCGCAGACGGCGTCGCGCAGACCGTCGGTTACGTCTCGGCGCTTGAGAGTGAAAATACTGCGGGCGAACTCCAAACCGCCGCGGAGTCGTTTAAGCGCAAAAAGGCTCTTCAAGGCGCGCTCTTACCGGTTGTCGCCAAAGACCTCACCGAGGCGCGCGAAGAGCAGATCGCGTTGATCCCCTCGCCCGCCACCGGCGAACCCGGCAGCCTCACCGCTCCGCGCGCCTTTAACATGATGTTCCAGACGAACGTTGGCGCTATGACCGATGGTTCTTCGGTTGCTTATCTGCGTCCTGAAACCGCGCAGGGTATGTTCGTTGATTTCAAAAACGTGGTCGATACCGGTCGCGTGAAATTGCCTTTCGGCATCGCGCAAATCGGCAAGTCGTTCCGCAACGAAATCACCCCGCGCAACTTTATCTTCCGCTCGCGTGAATTCGAGCAGATGGAGATGGAATATTTTATCCACGAAGACGCCGATTGGTCCAAGGTCCACGAAGAGTGGATCGCTTGGTGCGAAGCGTGGTTGAAGAGCATCGGGCTACCGGAATCGCACCTCTCGCGCTACGCGCATCCGAAAGAGAAACTCGCGTTTTACTCCCGCGGCACCGTGGACATCATGTTCAAATATCCTTTCGGCGTGCAGGAACTCTGGGGCATCGCCGCCCGCGGCAGCTACGATCTCACGCAACACGCCAACGCCTCCGGCAAACCTCAGGAGATCTTCGACGAAGCTACGAAAAAGAAATTTGTCCCCCACGTCATCGAGCCGGCCGTCGGCGTTGATCGCATATTCCTCGCCGTTCTCTGCGCCGGCTACGCCGAAGAGGCTGTCACCGACGAAAAAGGCAACACCGAGACGCGCACCGTACTGCGCTTGAGCCCGCGCATCGCACCGGTCAAAGTCGCGGTCCTGCCGCTGCTTAAAAATAAAGAGGTCTTGGTCGCCCGAGCCCAAGCTCTCTACAAAAAACTTCAGCGCCGCTACGCCGTATTTTACGATGAAACCGCCGCCATTGGTCGCCGTTACCGTCGCCAGGATGAGATTGGCACGCCTTGGTGCGTAACGATCGATTTCGACACGATCGAAAAACCGGGCGACACTTTTACCCTCCGCGACCGCGACACCATGCAGCAACGCCGCGTTACCGAGGCTGAACTTTTCGCTCTACTGGAAGAGCAAGTTTACTAACCCGTTATGTGCGCCCGCGCGCGCCCTCCCGTGGTTCGTAGCGTCCAGACTCCGGACGCTCTCGCTGCGTTGCGTTCGTGGCTCGATACTTTCGAGCCCAAGACACGCAAACTCGGTGAATCCACTTTCACGACCAAGCAGATCCAAAAAATCGGCACCCAGGCCGATCATTACGTCGAGGCCGTCGTCGCCGAAGAAGCGGAAAAATTTCCCGTTACGCTCTTTCTCACGCGCGGCCTGTGGACCGCCAAGTGCGCCTGCGAACTGCGCAAAGACTGTCGTCACATTTACGGGGCGGGTCTGGCTTGGCTCGCTGAAGCCAATGCTAGTTCACCTGCCAGTACTGATGCCGCCAGCACGGCGGCCGCTAAACTTCCCTCCGTCGCTAAATCTGCCGCACCCACCGCCCCACTCAACCGGCACACCTTTCGCGTGCAATGGTCGCCCATTCTCGCCGAGAAACTCGGCCGCGCCCTCACCGAAGGCGAAGGCCGCCAAGTCGGCAACCTCGCCGCCCTCTTTGCCGATTTTGCGCGTGGCTCCGGTAAACTCCACGCCAGCCAACTGCGCACCCACGGTTTCGACTACGTCCCAACAGCCGGCCACGAGTTGCACACGCCGATTTTCGAAGATTGGTGGAATCCTGAAGCCCCACCGCGCGACCCGTGGGCGCTCTGGCAATATATCGCCTACCATTACGAACAGACGGGCCGCGACATTCCAGAATTTCTGCGCCCGCTAACTGACACCACGGCCGTCCACGCCGCCGTCGACGATCAACTCGTCCAGCAAGAACTCGCCGTCTGGCGCACCGCTTTTGCCGCCCCTGAAACCACCGGCACCAGCCACGCTGATAATCCCGCGACTGATATCGTAGGCCTGCGTGCGCGCATTAACCCGCTGGGTAAATTCCTGATCGAGATCCGCCCCGCGGCCGACAAACCCTGGCGCCCGCCCACCCAACGCTGGTTCACCGCGCTCGCCGCTTCACGTCCCGCCGATTTCTCTGATCGTCCGCCCGGCGAAGCCGCGCTGGCGACCTTGTTGATTACCGAATGCCGCGGCTATGCCTGGCAATATACGCCGCGCCTGACCCTCTCCGCCGACGGCGCCGCCGCTCTGCTCACCACCGCGGCTGCCCGTGATGCGATTGTGCGCACGGATGAACAACCGTTCATCATTGAGCCCGAGCCACTCATTCCGGAAGCCATCATCTCGGCGGCGCAACGCGATCGGCTCGAACTGCGCCTACTCACGCCCGACGGCCGCAACGCCGAGGAAGCCCGGCTGATCACTAAAAAACCCGAACCTCTCTACTTATTTTCGGGCCGCATCTGGCGCGGTCCACCACCGCTGCCCGCGCGTCACATCCCCGCCGCGGTCCTCGCGGACGCGGGGCTCATGTCACGCCTCCGTGCCTCCGGCTTGCGATTGCCCGCGGCCTTAGAAAATCGGGTTCGCCGCGTACCGCTTCGCCCAGTCATCAAGTGCTGGAGCACCGCGGACACTGAGCCCGATGCTTCAGAGTATTTTCACGCCCAACTTTTCGCTCGTTCGAGTAATCCCGCTTGTGAACAGCAGTGGGACGGCGAACGCGGCTGGCAATGGACGACCGGCAAAGCCCCCGCGCCACGCGCGGCCGACGAGCCCCTGCTCGAATTCGATCTTAACGGCGCCAATGCTATCGCCGGTCACTTTGCCGAATTCCGTCTCAATTGGAACCGCTGGGTAAACGTCTGGGCCCGGTCCATGACTAAGACATTCCCGGAGGAATTTCTGGCCTGGCGTGAAACGCTCCCGCCTGACCTCGAGATCGAAGCCTCACCGATGTTGTCTGGTCTGCTTGGCCCAGCATTGCAGGGCCACGTGGAATTCTCCGCCGCGCTCGCCGGCGGCGAAGGTCGCGACTGGTTTGACCTCACCGTCGAACTCCGCGTCGAAGACACCACCCTCAAACCCGACGAACTGGCCCTGCTGCTCAAAGCGCGCGGCAAATGGGTCCGCCTGCCCAACCACGGTTGGCGGCGCTTGGAGCTCGCTCCCTCGGCCAACAACGGCACCGAAGCGGCCCTCGACCGCCTGGGTCTGCGCGCCGAGGACATGCTTACCGCCGGCAAGCCCGTGAAGCACCGGCTGCACGCCCTCCAACTGGTCGCCGAGATCGATACCTTCGCGGCCAAAGACGCCTTCCTCGCCGACACGCTGCGCGAACGTGCCGCCGCCCTCGCCGCGATGCCCACCCCGGCTCTTCCCACTGGCCTGCGCGCCACTTTGCGCCCCTATCAAGAGGAAGGGTTTCAATTTCTCGCTCACTTGGCTGCGCGCGGCTTCGGTGGTATTTTGGCCGACGACATGGGTCTGGGCAAAACCGTGCAAACTCTCGCCTGGCTGCTGCACCAAGCCCACGCTCACACGGCCGCGCAAGCTGGCCGCGTGGATAAAAAACCGTTCCGTGCCGTCGTCATCTGCCCCAAGAGCGTCATGCACGGCTGGCTTACCGAGACCGAACGTTTTGCGCCCGAACTGGCCGCCGAGATCTTCACGCCACTGATCTCCTACGGCACCAAAATGCCCGGCCCCGCTGATCGCGGCGCCCTGCTCGTGGTTAATTACGCTCAGCTCCGTCTCAATACCGCGTGGTTTCACCGCCACAACTGGGATGCGGTCATTCTCGATGAAGCTCAGTTCATCAAAAACCCGACCAGCCAGACCGCCGCCATTGCGCGCGCCATTCCCGCGGCCCACCGCGTCGCGCTAACGGGTACCCCGATCGAAAACCGTCTTCTGGATCTGTGGAGTCTCTTTGCCTTCGCGCAACCTGGACTACTCGGCTCCCAAGCTGGTTTCCGCCGCCAATACCCCGCCGAAGACCCGACCTCCGCCGCCCGTCTGCGCCGCCGTGTGCGCCACTTCATGTTGCGCCGCACCAAGGCTCAAGTGGCCCCCGAGCTGCCGCCGCGCACCGAGGACATCATCCTGGTCGATCTCGACGGTGAACAACGCTCCCTCTACGACGCCGAACTCAAACGCGCCCGCGCCCAACTCCTGGGCATCGAGACCGCGCGCGCCCTGGACGCGGTGCGCTTCAACGTGCTCGCGAGCCTCCTGCGCCTGCGCCAGATCTGCTGCCACCCCGCGCTCGTCTCCGGAGCCCACAGCGAGATCCCGAGTGCCAAACTCGATGCGCTGCTGGAGCGCCTCGAAGAGCTCCGCGACGAAGGCCAACAGGTTTTGGTTTTCAGCCAATTTGTGTCGCTACTCGAACTCATCGAGCCCCGCCTCCAAGCCGCCGATATCGGCTACCTCAAACTCACCGGCGCCACCGAAAACCGCGCCGAACTTGTGGATCAATTTCAAAGCGATCGCTCCAAAACGGTTTTTCTGCTCTCGCTCAAAGCCGCCGGCTCCGGCCTCAATCTCACGGCGGCCAGCTACGTGATCCTATGCGATCCTTGGTGGAATCCGGCCGTCGAAGCCCAAGCAATCGACCGCACGCATCGCATCGGCCAGACCCAGCCTGTGGTCGCCTATCGCCTCGTCGCCGCGGACACGGTGGAACAGAAAATCCTCGCGCTCCAACGCGACAAAGCCGCTCTGGCCAACGCGGTCGTCCAGGAAGAATCCCTCGCTAGTGTCCTGGACCTCGACAGCCTCCGCCAAATCCTCGCCTAAAGCCCCCAACCGCCCTGGCCGCGATGGATAACGCCTGCCATTTCTCGCCCGACCGCCGCCACCGTTACAGTCTTATCCACCGGCTAGATCCGCTCCTCGGCGGGGAGCGTCTGATTATGTGGATTGGGCTTAATCCGAGCACCGCCGACGAATCCCAACTCGATCCCACGCTGCGTCGCATCGCCCGTTTCTCCGAACGCGATGGTTTTGATGGTTTCTGGATGGCCAACCTTTTCGGGCTGCGCACGCCGTACCCCAAAGAAATGAAATCCGCGCCCGATCCCGTTGGCCCAGAAAACGACACCTCGCTGCTCGCCGCCGCCGTCCGCTGTGATCGGATCGTAGCCGCCTGGGGTGTGAGTGGCGATTACCAAGCCCGCGCCGATGCGGTCGTGCGCCTGTTCGGCGAACGCGAACTCTGGTGCTTGGGCACCACACAAGCCGGCCACCCGCGCCACCCGCTCTACGTGCCCGGCGACCAAAAACTTGTCCGTTACCAGCCAAGGCTTAATTGCGCTTAACTATGGTTTTTCATAATTAAACGAAGCTCGATTACCTTAAATAAGAAAAGAGGTGCCCAGCGGCACTAAAGTACCCGTTTCTTTCGTTGGCGAACGCTGCTTCGCTTTCGAGCCCAAACCCTTACCCCCGGAAAAGCCCCTGTTGTGGGACGGCTCTCTGCACCGCATACGTCCCCACCGCCAATACCGCCCTCGCCGTGCTGGTGGAGCAAGGAATCGTGCGCGAAATCACCGGCCACCCCCGCAACCGCGTCTTTAGCTACACCGAGCACCTCCGCATGCTCAATGAAGGCACAGAGTAATAGCGCAGTTTCCTAGCTAGGATCATGGCATCTTAGCTGTGGGTTCTATAATTTTAAGGAGGGGGTACCAACGCTTAAAATCACGGGTATTACGCGTAACTAAGCCGCTTCGATTGGCCGCAAATCCACCAATCAAAATATCAGCGACAGGCCTTTGGGGTGTTTGGGCCTGACGTTTCGCTACAATGTAAAAGTTCCATGCGGTACAGGCGCGCTCGGTGTCGGCTGCAGTCCAAGCCTCGACATAGGAAATACCGGCTTGGTCCAAAAAGTGTTTTTGCTCGATTATATCACCTGAAAAAGCCACCGAGAGTTCTACCATGGTTATAGGGCTAATACTCAGCCCTTGAGGCAGTAATTTCTGGAGTAGTTGAGCAGAGGCCCGGCCAAACTCCGGATCGTTTTCGAGGATATCTAGTACAATACAGGTGTCGATGACCCACATGTTTATTTTTCCCCAGCGCGTAACTCCTGCATCCAACTCGCGGTGCGGCGGGCGGGACGTTTAAGTAATTTTTGGGCATAACCCAGCACGCTTAAGGGGCCTGCCTTGGAGGAGGTTTCGATGGAAACTCGTATTTCTCGTTCGGAAATACGCTGCCATCGAAACGTCTGACCTGGTTGTAACTTCATGGATCGGCGTAGAGAAGCCGGAACAGAAATTTGACCTCTTTCTGTAAGAGTAGAACTTCCCATTTTTTTAATTTATCATGTAAAATTATCATGTCAAGTTGTAGGGAACCTTATGCGGAAAACTTTTTAAGATATTTTTTTTCGATCATGAGTTGCACCCATGAATCAGGAATGATCACCCGCTCATCCTTTACTCGGTAACGCCAAAGGCCGCTCACCCTTTAGCGCAATTTCACCCGCACACTGCGGTGAACCCCGCTCCAACTCGCGGCACGTGGCTGGTCGCTTCTCATACACGGAGCAAAAATATTGCCGCGCGCCATCCTCGCCCACGCGCACCACCAACGCCGCGCAATGAGCGTCGCTCATGCGCATATACGCACGATGTCCGATAAAATGAGCTAATCGCTGCGCCTCCGCGCCGAGGCGCGTCCAATCCTCGCCGGTCACGCGGACATACGTTTCCAATTTCGAAAAACAACACACGCCGCAGCGCAGACATACCGGGGGTAAAGGCATGGCGCTTCGAACCTGTCGCTTGCCGCGTCGTAGGCAACTGTTTGGATCGCTATTCGCATGGAAGCCTACGCTCGCGCCCGCCAGTTGATCGACTCCGCTCACGCCGCTGATCCCACGCGCGCCACCGACGGTCGTGCCGCCGAACTAATCTACGGGGAACGCGTTGAAGCCTGGGTGGTGCGTCTTGTCCCCGACGCGAACCCGCTTTTGCTCCTCGCCGCCCGCTGCCAACATCTCGAGCGCTGGCTCACGCCCCGCGCCACGTTTCCGGAAGGCAAAGTCGGCTACCTTAATTGGCGCCGCTCGCTCTACGTGAAACAAGCCGAACGCGCTCGCGAATTACTCCTCACCGCCGGTGTCACTGCGAGCGAAGCGGCCGAAGTCGCCACCTGGGTTTCCAAAACCGGATTAAAAACTAACCCCGGCACCCAAGCGCTCGAAGACGCGGCTGTCCTTGTATTTCTTGAAAACGAAATCAGCACCTTCGCCGTGCAACACGCTGATTACCCACGCGAAAAATTCGTCGATATTTTGAAAAAAACCTGGCGCAAACTAAGCCCCACCGCGCAACACGCCGCCACCGGCCTGGCGCTTCCGCCCGCTATCGCTGAACTGGTCCGCGCCGCTCTCGCGTGATTGTCCGTGCAGAATTAAACCTAAATTGCGCAACGTTCAAATAGCCACTACGTCTCGCTAACCACCACTGCGTCGCCCCGCCATGATTCGTCCGCCTGCTACCTTCGCCACCGCCCGCCTCACCGCGCGGCGACCTCGCGCCGAAGATGCCGCGGCCGTTTTTTCCGCTTACGCCAACGATCCTGAAGTAACCCGCTACCTCGCTTGGAGGCCTTACGAACGCGTAGAATTGCTTGCCGATTTTCTGCGCGACCGCGCTGCCGATTGGGACCGCCCGAAATCGCCGCACTATGCGTGGCTGCTTTGCCTGCGCGGCACCGATACGCCTATTGGTTCTATTGGCCTGATGCCCGATGGCGGCAAAGTTATGTGCGGCTATGTACTGGCGCAAAAATTTTGGGGCCGCGGCATGATGACCGAGGCGCTTACTTACTTGGTGGATTGGGCGATGTCTCAACCTGACGTGTTTCGCCTCTGGGCTTTTTGCGATGCAGCCAATCCTAGTTCCGCGCGCGTCATGGAAAAAGCCGGGCTCACCCGCGAAGCCCTACTCAAGCGTTGGCACGTCGCACCCAATATCGGTCCGGAGCCACGAGACTGCATCCTTTGCTCCAAAGTAAAATAACCCGCGCGCGTGGTTTATTTATCCGTGCCCGCGCCCAACACCGCGCTCACCGGAGCGGCCGCTGCAGGAAACGCCGCGCGAAAATCTTCGCCCAACAACGCCGCCACCGTCGCGGCGACTTGCGCTTGATGGACCTCAGCGACGCTCTCACGACGCTCTCCCAGCTTGGGTGTATCTGGACCATAAACCGCTAACCACGTTTCTTCGGAGTGAGGGATTTTTTTACCATGACCGTTCCAATCTTCCAACGTCACGCCCCGCCCGTGATCCGGTGTGAGCACGATCGTGGTGCAATCACGGTATTGCGGCATTGCCTGAAGTTTTTCCCAGAGTTGGCGGATGAACCGATCGCAGCGCCGGATCGATTGAAGGTACCGATCATACCGGTGTGCGTGGGCCCATTCGTCCGGCTCACCAAGAGCGATTAAAAATACGCGTGGCCGATGCGTGTCGATGCGATCGACCGCCGCATGATAAACAAACGCGTCGAAATTTTCCGTGGTACTGATTGGAGGGATGTCATCCATCCAGCGCTCCAATTCCGCAATGCGCGGCGACACACTGCCTGACGCCGAATGTTGACCGGTGACGAACAAAGGTAACCGGCTACGCCCGACATTGATGATCGGCGCGAACACATTCCACGCCGCCACCGCCGCGACGCGACCCGCGAATCCAGCCCGCCCGTTCAACCATTCCAACACCGTCACGTTGCGATTTGGCACGGGGGCGTTGGAGGTGATCAACGGATCCGGCGCGCCGCTCAGCAGCTCGTTGTAACCAGGATAAGAAATACGCTCGGCGTTGAGTACGCTGGCGGCACTGCCGTAATCGCGATTACCAAACGCCTGTCCACCAGGCACGAGCGTGCCCCAGAAAAACGGCATAAGTTTTTCCCGCCTTTCTTGCGCCGTGGCGCCGAGAAAATCAGCCTTCAACGCCACAAGGTCACCCGCCGGCACGCCGCCGGAGTTTTTTTCTTTATTCATGAACGCCTCGTCCGCGCCGCGAAACACTTCCTGCCAACGCAGACCATCGATGGTGATAAGAAGAATGTTGCGGGTTTTATTTTCGCTCGCCCGTGCGAGGAATGAACCGAGCAAACTCAAAACTAGTAGCAGCAACGCGTTTCTTTTCATGCGGCGAGGGGTTAGAATAAGAATTCACCGTGACTTCGACCGCGCGTGATCACCAGTCCGAAGCAATTTTAGTGGGTTAGTGCGGCTTGAGTTAAAAGGGGTTTAAAACAAATTATTGGCATGAAGACGATCGCAACCTGTCAGCAACTGATTGAAGCGCAGATTCTACAAGCCACTCTCGGCGGCAGCGGGATCAAAGCTTATCTTCCGGAAGAGCTCACCGCGCAAACCTCGGGTAATGCTTACAACTATGCGATGGGGGGGCTACGTGTGCAAGTGGAGGAGGAGGATGTGGATGCTGCGCGCACGATTTTAGCGGATTTCAATAACGCTGCAACTGGGCCTGAAAATCCTTAGTTTTTTGATGCTGCCTCCGAGCTCGATTCCGAGCGGGAAAAGGCAGCCTTGATCCCGCGCTCAATATTGGGAAATAGCGTTGCCGAATGACGTGGGTCCATTAGCTCTTAGTTTCACATGTATCAGGTCACTTTTTCCGCGCAGGCGATGCACGAGCTCAACCGGCTGGATAAGCTGCTGCAGCTTGATCTGGTTGAGCCGATTAGTTCGCTGAAACCGGACGATCTAGCTCATCCGCGCGAGCCGTTGGGCCGTTTTTCTCGCGCAGGAAAAGAATTCTACCGATTAAGAGCGGGGGATTTTCGTTTATATTTTGATGCCCAAGGCGAAAAACTACACGTAAACTACATATTACATAAAAATTCCCTCGAGGATTTTCTGTTGCGCAATAAATTTCCAGTTTCTGAACAACAACTTTTCGAACATGATTCGAAATTTTGGAAATACCTCGAAAGCCTCGCGAAAAAATGATCCCGACGCGCCGCTCTGCTCCGACTGATCCCGAAGATCCTTACAATGTCTCGCAAGCGAGTCGGATATTCTTCTGGCCCAATGCGATGACGGCGGGAAATCTTTTTTGCGGTTTTATGGCGGTAGTGAACTGCATTCAAGCCCGCCTGGCTGAAACCTCGCTCACCGGCGAATACCTCGATGCCACGCCGGCTGGGCATTATCGCATGGCGGTGTGGTTTATCTTTGGTGCGGCGGCCTTTGATACGCTTGATGGCCGGCTAGCGCGGATGGGGGGTCGTGAATCTTTGTTTGGCGCGGAGTTTGATTCGCTGGCTGATGTGGTGTCCTTTGGGATGGCGCCGGCTTTGATGATGTTTTTTTTCATTTTGTCGCCGACCCAAGGCATTACCTGGTTTCGTAACATCGGCTGGTTTGTGGGCTTTGTGTATCTTTTATGCGCTGCGATGCGGCTGGCACGTTTCAACGTGATCACCAACCCGCTGGTGCATCGCGGCAAAAAAGAATCCTCCAAAGATTTCGTGGGGTTACCGGTCCCGGCAGCAGCGGGTACGGTGGCGGCGTTAGTGTTATTTTTACTTAAATTAGTAGAATCAGATAAGTCACTGAATCGCTGGGCTTTAGTCCTCCCTTTTTTGATGTTATTAATTGCCGTTTTGATGATGAGCACGGTGCGTTACCCCAGTGGCAAAAAACTCGATCTGCAGACCCAAACTAAATTATTTCCGTTCATCTGGATCCTGCTCGTGGCTTTTTTGGTTTATCAGTTTAAAGAGGTCGCGCTGCTGATTGTGTGTCTGTCTTACATTTTTTTCGGCCTCATTCGCCAAATCCGCCGCCCAAGACTCATGAAAATGGGCGCTGCCGATTCCGCCGCACCCGAGAAAAACGTGTGAGCAACCTGCGTGCGACGAACCAATAACTTTTTGTCTGCGCATAACACCGTGCTTACCAAGATGAGAGCAAAAGTTTTTCACCCTTTTTTTCTGCTAATTTTCAGAGGGGAAACGCGCAGTTGCTACGGTTATTCGCAGCCTATACTGATACGGATATAATTCATTATTGAACCTGTATTCTTTTAACGTTTGTTAACTTCCTCACGCGTCTCGTTTCTTACCCCGTCCAAATTTCCATGAAATTCAAAATCAACCGCGACCATTTCGCCAACGGCCTAGCCCAAGTGTTGAACGTCGTTGGCTCCAAAGCGACGATGCCCATTTTGAGCAATGTGCTGATCGAAGCGGAAAAAGATCAGATCTCACTGTCCACCACCAATCTAGATCTTGGTATTCGGTGCAAAATTAAAGCGGAAGTGAAAGAAACTGGCTCCGTCACATTGCCAGTTAAACGCTTGGCCACGATCGTCCGGGAATTGCCCAGCGTAGATGTGACCTTTGACGGTGCGCCCAACCACCAAGTGAAGCTTACCTCAGGAGGTTCGACGTTTAAGATTATGGGTATCGGCAAAGAAGAATTCCCGCCCTTGCCCGAATTCGGCGACGAAAAGGCCTACACGCTCGAGCAAAGTGAGCTTATCAGCATGCTTCGAAGTGTTTCCTACGCCCAATCTACAGACGAAACCCGTTACATCCTAAACGGGGTTTATTTCAACTTCCGCGACGAAAAGCTCACCCTAGTAGCCACGGATGGTCGACGCCTTGCACTTATCGCCAAAGAAATGGAAGTTCCTGCCGCCAGCGCCGGTGCGATCATTTTGCCGGCCAAAACCGTCTCTGAGCTCAATCGGCTCCTGGACAAGGGTTCTAAGGTTAAAATCAACTTTAATGAACGTCGCGCGGCATTCCAAATCGCGACAGACAAAGACACGAGTGGTCTTATCGACCACGTTTACCTCTATTCCAAGGTCGTCGAAGGAAATTATCCCAATTATCAGCAGGTCGTCCCAAAAGAAACGCATCAACGCATTAAACTCGAACGCGAGTTATTGCTGCAATGCGTTCATCGCGCGCAATTAGTGTGCTCGGAAAAATCGAATTCCGTTAAAATTAAAATCAGTAGCAATTTGTTAGAAATTTTTGCTTCGAGTTCTGATTTTGGTGAAGCACACGAATCCATGGCGATTGGTTACAGTGGTCCGGATCTTCAGGTGGCCTTCAATCCTGCCTTCTTAATGGATCCGCTTAAAGCGCTGACCAAAGATGAAGTCTTCTTTGAAGTGAAAGATGAAGTAAGCCCGGGTGTTTTCAAAACCCTAGAAAGTTTCATCTGCGTGATCATGCCGGTGCGAATGAGCTAAAGTTAGCTATTCGCGGTTCGCTCTAATCGATTCGCACATTTGATGGACACACAGTATTTTATATTGGGCGCGATTGTCCTTTCGTTAATTTTGGGGCAGCTCAATCAACGTTACGCTTCGCCGCTTTTGGCGATTGCTGACCGTTGGCTACGCTGGTGGGTGTTCGCTTTTGGCGCCGCTCAACTGTGTCGCGACTTTGATTTGATCAACCGGCCTTATTGGGTGCTCACCATCATGTTTTTTCTCATCTGGTTTTTGGGAGAAACACTCTACAACTGGCTCGCCATATCCGCACTCAGCGTCAGCCCGCTTCCTTTGTTTCCCCGCTACGCGATTAACTCCTCGGGTGAAGAATGGCCGGTGCAGCCCCGTCTTCTAAAAATCCGCGAATGGTTACGCGCCCAGGGTTTTCGTCAGACCCAAGCCCTCAAAGCTGAAGTCGGCGGCGGACTTTATTTACGAGTTTCGGTTTATCAAGACACCACAGCGACGTTGCGCGTGCAGATCACGTTTCTGCCACAGAGTAACGGTGCGATCGGGCTCTGCTACACCTTAACCTCCCTCACCGTCGAGGGCGCTCGCTATGTGACCGATAATCTTACGGTCCCGTTTGCGGGTTTTTATCCGGAAAACTGGTTTGTAGAACGTCGGCCCTGGAGTCGTTCCTTGCCCCGATTGCTCGCTCGGCATAGGGCGCGTCTTCTCTCCGCTAAAGCGGTCGAGACGTCGTTTACGACTGAACCCCTCTACGATCTAAACGCCACTCAAGGTGAACTCGACCGGCTCAACACCGAATTAGGTTTCCTCCATCCCCATCCCGAGCGCGAAGATTTCGGTAAGATCACGCACGAAGGCCGCTATCGCGTGTGGAAAGAAATCTGGATGCTCAATTACCTCGGTCGCGCGCAACGGTACGAATAACGGCAGCGAATCTTTGGTGGGTGTTAACGAATAAATTTTTCGTTTAGATTAACGGTATTCTACCCACTCGCTTGAGCTGTACTGTTCTACCAGTCCGCTTAACTCTTCTTCGTTAAATTCGGGCCATGGTTTTTCATCCGTGGTCGCACCTAATTCCGTCGCTAACGCTGAGACGAACGAGGTACCAAACGCCGTCCAATCAACCGTCGCTGCACCCGCTTCCACGGCTGGGCGCCAGAGTGAACCTTGAAATAATAAACCGCGTTTATTTCGTTTCTGCGCAGCCCCGGCGATTTTTTCACCGCTGTCGCCATGAATAACGTCGTAAAGTTCCGCGCGTTGAAAACACACCCCCGCTGGTCCGCAGGCGGGCTCACCTTCAGCGGGAGCTTCGCAGTGGGTCTTCACCACCGCCGGTACCCCTTGCGCGCGCAACGCTGTCGCTAGGCATTCATGCACGCGCCGATAACTTTCCGTGGCGCGTAATTCTTCGAACGCAAACCCACGGGGAATCACGAGTGCATACGTCCAATCTTCACGATGATCCACCACGCCACCCCCCGTGACCCGACGACAGACTTCGTTGGGATTAACGTCTTCTGGCAACTGGGTGCGCACGAAGGAGATTTTCTGACTGTAGCCAAAAGTCCACGCCGGCCCGCGCCAACTGTAGTGCCGAAATCGCGCGGCTTCTGCTCGTGGATAACGCTGCAGTAACAAAAAATCCGTCGCCATATTTTCAGCGGCCCCGCCTGTGCGCGTGGGTAAAAAATCCAAAGATATCGTCGCCATAAAATTACGGCCTCGAAAAATACCAATCTTTACACGTCGCGGGTACGTGGAGTTCGGCAAGTTGAGCTTCGATGGTTTGGGGCTGAGTTTTCAAAAGTCCCCGTAGAGGCGCTAGATCCAGTGCGAGACAAGCCTGACGTTTTTTGGCTGCTTGGGGTGTTTCAGTACGCGTGATCGCTAAGATCGGGGCGTCGGTTTCACTGAGTTTAAAATGCGCCTGAATCCGGCGGCCCAGTTCGTAGCGCGACAACAACTCAGCACCGGCCCAATGACAGAGCCCGCGCACATCACGGCGTTCGCACAATTCGAGGATCACTTCGGCGAGATTTTCCGCTGTGCACGTTTGGCGAAATTCATCTGAAAAAAGTTTTACTGGGCGCCCCGCGGCCCAGTCAGCGAAAAGCCGTTCATGCGTGCTGCGTTTGCCACCCGGGCTGTTGCCCATGAGTAAAGGAGCGCGCAGGGTTACGGCAAATTCCGCGGCATGGGCTTGTACGGCGCGCTCACTCTCAAGTTTTTGTCGGCCGTAAAGATTGAGGGGCGAGGTGGCGTCGGCGATGCCGTAGGGCGAGGTGCGGTTACCGGAGAAAACCTGTTCGCTTGAAATGTGGATCAGTCGCGCGCTCAGGTGATGCGCGAGGCGCGCGAGCACGGTGGGAAGAGTGACGTTTATCGTCTGCGCCCGGGCGGGATCGGCGTCACACGTTTCTGGTACTGAAATCGCTGCGCAATTTACGATGGCGTCGGGAAAAACTTCCAACAGTGCGGCGGTGACGGCGGATTCATCCCCAAGATCCAACGAGCGGCGAGCGGCGAGACCGGGTAATTCTCCAGTAAATGCACCAACGATGCCTGTGACCGCGTGGCCGCGACGAGCGGCAGCGCGGGCGAAGGCCGCTCCAACTAAACCGGAAGCGCCGGTGAGAAAAATGCGCATGGGGCGGGCCGACCGAAGGATTTAAAACAATTCAGGGCGCTAGACGTTCGACTATCCAGCTGCCGTCTTTTTCGCGCCGGTAGCGCAAGCGATCGTGCAAGCGGCTGCGCCGGCCTTGCCAAAATTCGATCGTTTCTGGTGTCACGCGATAGCCGCCCCAGTTGGGTGGCAGTGGCACATCGGCGCCGGCGTGGTTTTTCTCCAACGCCTTCATGGCATCTTCTAGGGTGGCGCGTCCGGGTATGACCGCGCTTTGTTGGGCGACCCAAGCGCCGAGTTGGCTGGCGCGTGGGCGGGAGTGAAAATAGGCGGCGCTTTCTTCGCGAGCGACCTTGGTAATGGTGCCTTCGATGATGACTTGGCGTTCCAATACGATCCAGGGGAATACTAGGCTAGCGCGTGGGTTGGCTTCGAGTTCGCGCCCCTTGCGACCCTCGTAGTTGGTATAGAAAACAAAGCCGCGGCCATCGAGTCCTTTAAGCAGCACGGTGCGGGCGGAAGGGCGGCCTTCACGATTGGCGGTGGCGAGCGTCATGGCGTTGGGCTCGGCGATTTTTGCGGCTTCAGCTTCTTGAAACCATTTCTCGAACTGGCGAAACGGATCGCGAGCGAGGTCTTTTTCATTCAGCCCGGCGAGGGCGTAATCTTTGCGGAGGTCGGCCAAGCTCATGATGGAGGTGGAGCGTGTGTGTGGTGTTGGACCCTGTCAAAAATCAACTCGCGTGAATACCGGAAAATTGGTGTCCGCGGTCTCCAAGCTTTCGTTTTTCATGGTTTGTCGCGAAACTGCAGGGATGGATTTAGCGCCTTGGATATATCCGTTGTTGTTTCTTGCGGCATTAGCTGCGGGGTTGATCGACTCGATCGCTGGCGGGGGCGGTTTGATTGCGTTGCCGGCGTTACTGATGGCGGGTTTTCCTGTACCGCTGGCTCTGGGAACGAACAAACTTCAGTCGCTTTTTGGGAGTGGTATGGCCGCGCTCCATTATGCGCGGCACGGGGTAGTGGATTGGAGGCGTTGCCGGCTTGGAGTGGTTCTCAGCTTCGTAGGCGCACTCCTGGGGGCTTGGACAGTTCAGCGCATTGATGCCAGTCGACTGGGATTACTGATCCCGTGCTTGTTGGCGGGGATTTTGATTTATACGATAATTCGCCCGCAGATCGGTCAGGATAAACGCGAGCCGCGGATGGCATCGAAATGGTTTTGGTTGGTGGCTGGGGTCGGGCTAGGTTTCTATGATGGATTTTTCGGGCCGGGTACGGGCATGTTTTGGACGATCGCACTGGTGGTGTTGCTAGGCCAAGATTTCATGGCCGCGACGGGTCATACCAAGGTGATGAATGCGGCGAGTAATTTGGCCTCGCTCGGTGTTTTCATCGCGGTGGGTCAGGTCGACTGGATTGCGGGCGGGGTGATGGTAGTCGGGCAGATTGTGGGTGCGCGGTTGGGTGCCGGGCTAGTGGTGAAAAAAGGCGCTCGCTTCATCCGGCCTGTGTTTCTGACCATGGTGACGCTCACTATCGCACGGCTCGCCTACGTTGAACTGACGCGTGTGCGTTGAGTTAAATTCCTACTTTTTAGCCATGACGCCTGCTGCCTACATCGATCTTAACGCCAACGGGCTGCTTAGCCGCTTACAAACCCTTATTGGCATTTCTACGGTCAATCCTCCTGGCGAGAACTACGATAAGATCACAGCTGGCCTCACCCGAAATCTTACAGCCCTAGGACTAAAAACAAAACGTTATCCGATTCCTGCGGCTTTGCTAAAAAAATCTCTGCCGGCCACGCAACTTGGATTTCCCCGTTATAATGTCCTCGGCAAACTGGGCGTGCGCGGCGCGAAGAAGACGATTCATTTCAACGCCCATTACGATGTCGTTCCGGTTTCTGGCCGCTGGCGACACGGCAGTGCGTTTAGCGGTGCGGTTGAGCGCGGCTGGATTTTTGGTCGCGGCACGGCCGACATGAAGGGCTCAATTGCGAGCTTACTCATGGCGCTAGAAGCGTTGCAAGCCACCCGCACGGCTCCGCGGATGAACGTTGAGGTTTCATTCACCGCCGACGAGGAAACGGATTCCGCGCTGGGTACAGGTTGGCTTGTGGAGCACGCGCCGATTAAGCCCGACTACGCTGTGGTGATGGAAGGTGGCGAAGGCTCGGCGGTGTGCTGTGGTCACAATGGCGTCGTGTGGCTTGAAGTCACGGTTCACGGTCGGCCCGCGCACGGTTCGACTCCAGAACGCGGCATCAACGCGCTCGAAAAAATGGCCGCGCTTGTGCTTGGGCTCAACGCGCACAAAAAAGAACTCGCCCGGCGAAAATTTAAAACACCCGAAGGCCGGACGATGGTACCTACATTAAACATCGGGGGCGTCTTTGGCTGCGGGGAAGGCGCGAAGATCAACACGGTGCCTGCGACGGCGACGTTCACTATCGACCGTCGGGTGCTCGCGATGGAAAATCACGCGGCCGCAGAAAAAGAACTGCGAGCGGCCCTCGCTCTCGCCGCAAATAAAATTCCCTATTGCCGGATCACGGTAGCTAAAATTTCGGAGAACTTCGCTTGCTTCACGCCGCCGACGCATCCGTTTTTCGCGGCGATGGCGGCGAGCGTTGCCGCAGTAAGACAGGAGCCAGCAGTGTTCAACGTTTCAACGGGTTTTAACGACATGCATTTTTTTGCCGCGCACCGTAAAATCCCGACGCTCGGATATGGTCCAGGCGGAATTGATTACCACGGCGTCGACGAACGTGCTTCGGTGAAAGAGTTGATCGCGAGTGCGAAAATTTATGCGGAGCTGATGACGAAATTTGGTGGGTAAAGAGGCTAAAAAAATTTAACCAATTTTATTTCGCAGCGATGCCGTCTACAGCGGCTTGTTGAAACGCGCGGCGGACCTCACTGGCGTCGCTGTTAGGAAAATTGGTGCGCTGAACCATGAGGATGTAAGCGACACCGCGGATAGGATCGATCCAAGCTTGTGTGCCCCAGGCACCGCCGTGGCCGTAGCTGCCAGCAGAAAGCATAGCGGCAACGCCGGCATGTGGAGTTTTTAAAACGCAGGTACCGATACCCCAGCCGTAGTTCGTTCCGCGGTGGCCGTAGGTGTCGTTTTGAAAAAAGCCGGTGGGCATGTCGGCGGGTGTTTGCGATGTGGAGAGCAGTTGTAGCGCCACGGGCGAGAGGTAGCGTTGGCCGTTGAGAATGCCGCCATTGAGCAACATCTGGCAAAAACGGGCGTAATCGTGAGCCGAGGAATAGAGACCAGCGTTGCCAGTGGGCGGGCGAGTGCCTCGTGCGGGCGGTGACGCAGGGACCGCTTCAAGTGCGCCGGTAGTTTTGTTTTTCGTGTAAGCCGTAGCGAGGAAAGGCAGGTGTTCGGCGGAGGGATAGTGGGTGGTGTGTTTTAGACCGAGCGGAACAAAAAGGCGGGTCTGAAGAAATTCATCAAAATTTTTGCCGCTCACAATCTCGACGATGCGGGCGGCTGTATTGATTCCAGATTGGCAGTAGCGCCATTTGAGGCCGGGCTCATTTTGCATGGGAGCGGCGAGCCAAAGCGGTACGAGATCGGCGAGGGTGCGGGCGTCGCGTACGCTTGTGGCAGAGGCTTCGCCCAGGCCGGAAACATGGGTGAGAATTTGGAGGAGGGTGAGATTGGCGGGTTGACCGGAGGGTGTCTTGAGGGCCGCAAATGCGGGAATATATGTAGCGACGGGATCGGTGAGTTTCAATTTACCCTCGTCTTGTAGCATGAGCACAGCGGTGGCGGTCATGAGCTTGGTCATGGACATGATGTTGAACATCGTTTCTGGCGTCATGGGACGTTGGGTGGCGACGTCAGCGAAACCATGGGTCTCAAAGTGGAGGACTTTTTCTCGGGAAATCACTAGCGTGACTGCGCCGGCAATTTCTTTCTCATCGAGAGCTAGCTGCAAGGCGGCGGTGATGCCGGAAAGTGTGGGATCAGCGGCGGTTAACGCGCTAGTTAAAGCGGCACTGAGCACGAGCAAGCGTAGGGGAGAATTCATAATGGGGTTTTGCGGGGAACCAACCAGAAGCGGGGATGAAATTATCCGGTCCAGCCTTTGCGAATCATGCTAATGGCAATGGCGGCGAGGAGCATGGAAATTATTTTAGAAATTGCGCGTAGGCCGCTCGAACCAATGAGTCGTGCGAGACGTTCGCTGTAAGCAAAAGCGAGGATGATGAGAATGAGATTTACCGCGAGAGCGGCGAGCGTCACGGCGAGTCCCAGCGTCTGAGCAAGTAAGATCAACGTGGTGATCGAAGCGGGACCTGCAATCAGTGGCATACCCAAGGGTACGACGCCAAAATCTTCAGCGATTTTGGCCGGTTCCTCGGCGGCGGAGTGGACGAGATCACGCGCGGCGAGGATAAAAAGAATGAGGCCGCCAGCGATTTGAAAGTCGCTGGTGGTGATGCCGACGGCGGTGAAGATGGATTGGCCGAGAAATAAAAACAGCAGCGCGACTCCCCCACCCGTCCAGGTGGCTTGTTTTGCGATGCGACGACGTTGTTCCGGCGGGGCACCTTGCCCGAGGGCGATAAAAACCGCGGCAAGCCCGATTGGATCAATCGCCACGAAGAGAGGAATGAACGCTTTTAGGAAGAGTTCGATAATCGGGGGCATGCGAGGTATTATCGTTGTGTCGGAGATCACGTGCAAGCCCGCCTCGGGCTTATCCGCCGTGAAGGTTTTAAAGCTAGGGTACTAAAAAAACTTTCGTGCAGTCCGCCTAGTTCATGGTTCTCTCTATGTTTCCGTTATGAAAATCAACGCCACCCTTACTCCGGCCAAGCTCACGAAAAAAACCGCCCGCGTGTTTGAACTCGCTGGTGAAAAAATCCGCGCGATCGACGCCGCGTGGGACCCAAGCAAGGGCACCCCAGTTTTTACGGTGCAGGGTAAATACACTTCACGCGGCTGGACTGAGTGGACGCAGGGTTTTCAGTTCGGCATGGCGTTTCTGCACTTTGATGCGACTGGCGATACGGCGATGCTCGAACGCGGCCGGGTGAAAACCGTCCGCCACATGGCCTCGCACGTCTCGCATGTCGGTGTGCATGATCACGGTTTCAATAATGTTTCTACTTACGGCAACCAGCGCCGTCTCATGCTCGAGGGCAAGACGCGCTTCAACCAAGCCGAGCTCGATTACACCGAGATGGCGTTGAAAGCCTCTGGCGCTGTGCAAGCTGCGCGCTACGCAACCACCCAATACAAGCAACCATGGTCGCCTATTGCTGGGGCCGCCGGCGTGGCGCCGAGCGGTTACGTGTATTCGTTCAATGGCCCGCAGTCCTTGTTTGCTGATACGATTCGCTCCATGCGTTCGCTTGTCGTCGCGCATCAGCTCGGTCACACGCTGATGGGTGAAGGCGACAAGCCCACGAACCTTTTGCACCGCGCCATCGAACACGCGGCGACGACCGCGCGTTTCAACGTCTTCTTCGGCCAAGGTCGTGATAGTTACGATGTACGTGGTCGGGTAGCGCATGAGAGTGTTTTCAATCGTAATGACGGCCAATTCCGTTGTCCGTCCTCGCAGCAAGGTTACTCGCCTTTCACGACGTGGACGCGTGGGGCCGCTTGGATTATTACAGGTTACGCTGAACAATTGGAGTTTCTCGATACCGTAAAAGGCTCAGACCTCGATGCGGTTGGTGGCCGGCGTGCGGTCACGGATCTCTTTTTGGAGACGGCTAAGGCGACGAGCGATTACTACATCGATGGATATTCCGCGAAAGACGGTATTCCATACTGGGACAGTGCCGCGCTTAACACCCACAAGCTCGGTGATTTTACCAAACGCGCCGCTGATCCGTTTAACGCGCATGAGCCAGTCGATAGTTCCGCTGCAGCGATCGCCGCGCAAGGCATGCTCCGTCTCGGCCGTTGGCTCGATGCAAATGGGGAAAAAGCCGCCGGCAAAAAATATTTTCAAGCGGGCCTTACGATCGCCGACACGCTCTTCGCTGAGCCATACCTTTCGACCGACAAAAAACACCAAGGTCTCCTCTTGCACAGTGTATATCATCGCCCGAACGGCTGGGATCACGTGCCGAAGGGCCAAAAAGTGCCGTGCGGCGAATCCTCGATGTGGGGTGATTACCACGCGATGGAGCTGGCACTGCTGATCCAGCGATTGTCGGAAAATAAATATTACACGTTCTTTTGATCTCTGGGTGTGGGCCTCGCCGAGAGGGGCGTAGCTTAACGCATTTTTCGAGACCGCGGTACTAAACCGCGGTCTTTTTATTTTTTGGCCTAATACAACCTTTGCGCGTTGCGGGCTGTAATCCTGTGCGCAGTATTACCCACTCCATGGCCCACGCCGCATTCAACCCAGCAGATACTGCTTCAGTGACCGTTTTTCAGGCTCGGGCATTGGCAAAAACTTATGGTGAAGGAGAAGCAATGGTGCATGCACTGGCTGGAGTGGATCTGGAGTGTCGCGCCGGAGAATTAGTCGTCGTGCTCGGAGCTTCTGGCAGTGGTAAATCGACCTTACTAAATTTGTTGGGCGGGCTCGATACGCCCACCAGCGGCAGTTTATTTTATCGCGGATGGGACCTTGCCGGCGCCGACGAAGCGGGTTTGACGCGTTATCGGCGCGAAGCGGTGGGCTTTGTTTTTCAGTTTTATAATCTGATCCCGAGTCTGACTGCTCGAGAGAACGTGGCGCTCATTACCGAGATCGCCTCGGATCCGATGAGCCCGGAGGAAGCGCTTCATATGGTGGGGCTTGGGGCCCGTATGGATCATTTTCCCGCGCAGCTTTCAGGTGGCGAACAACAACGTGTCGCGATTGCGCGTGCCATTGCGAAACGCCCCGCCGTACTCATGTGCGACGAGCCCACGGGAGCTCTTGATGTGAGCACAGGCAAGACCGTGCTTGAAGCCATTGAGCGAATTAACCGCGAACTCGGCACGCTCACGTTAATCATTACCCATAATTCAGTGATGGCTGAAATGGCCGATCGGGTTCTCACCCTTTCCGACGGTCATATCACGGGCGAAAAACATAATCGTACGCGCGCCGCCGCCAGCACGCTGGTGTGGTAAAATCTACGCGGATCGGTCATGTCGCTGTTGGATCTCAAATTAATCCGCGATTTGCGCGCCTTAAAATCGCAAGCGGCGGCCGTGGCCATCGTTATGGCTTGTGGTTTGGCGATGATGATCATGACGCGCAGTTTGATCGTATCATTGGAGACGACCCGTGATGCCTACTACCGGGACAATCATTTCGCGCAAATTTTTGCTCGGCTTAAACGTGCGCCCAATTCCGTTGCGGCCCAAATCGCCGCGATTCCTGGTGTCGCGACGGTGCAGACTGGTATCGCATTATCGGTTACACTTGATTTGCCAGGCGTGATCGAACCCGCAACGGGGCTTATCCAATCACTCCCTGAGCAAGGTGAGCTTACGCTCAATCGCCTGCATCTTCGAGCGGGGCGAATTTTGGTGGGACGTGAATCGACGGGAGAGATTTTAGTCGGAGAAGCTTTTGCCCAAGCCAATCAGCTCCAGCCCGGAGACGAGATGGCAGCGGTGCTCTATGGTCGCCGGCAGCGTTTCCGCATCGCTGGTATCGTGCTTTCGCCCGAATTCATTTTTGAAGCTCCACCAGGGGCCTCGTTGCCCAACAATAAAACGTACGGAGTTTTTTGGATGCCGTACAAGGAGCTCGCGCGGGCCAGTAATCTTGATGGAGCGTTCAATCAACTTTCCTTGCGCTTGGTGCCAGGAGCGTCTGAGCCGGCCGTTATCGAGGCCCTAGATCACATCTTGCGGCCTTACGGTGGACGCGGTGCTTATGGTCGCACCTCGCATCCTTCCCACACGCGCTTGCGCGATGAAATCAGCATTCTCAATGGACTGTCTATCGGGTTCCCGCTGGTTTTTCTCAGTGTCGCTGCATTCATGACTAATGCGGTCATGAGCCGGCAGATCACCTTGCAGAGAGAGCAGATCGCGATCTTGAAGGCGTTTGGTTTTTCTAATGGTGAGATCGGCCGGCACTACCTTAAGTTTTCCATTGTGATCGTTGCCAGTGGCACCGCGCTGGGAGTCTTAGGGGGAGTGTTTCTTGGGGAGCGTCTGGTGGAGTTGTATCATATTTTCTTTCGATTTCCTGAGCTAAAATTCCAACTTGCTTCAAGCGTCGTGGTTTTGGCGGTTTTGGTGAGTTCAATTGCGGCGATTATTGGCGTCGCTGGATCGGTGCGTGCGGCGGTGCGACTGGCTCCTGCGGAGGCGATGCGGCCTGAGCCGCCGTCGAGCTACCGCCCGGCGCTGGTAGAGCGCTTGGGCTTGGGCCGGTTGTTTACGGTGACGTTTCGGATGGCGTTAAGAAATATTGAACGTCGACCGGTGCGTGCGTCGCTCACTGTTGGAGCTTTGGCTTTAGCGACGGGAATTTTGGTCGTGCCCAACGCGTTTCGTGACGGCATCGGTCACGTGCTCGATTATCAGTGGGATTTGATTCAGCGTCAGACGGTGATGGTGTCACTGATTGAGCCCAGTCCGGCGCGTGCGTTGGCTGATTTCAAGGCGTTACCGGGGGTAATTTTGGCGGAGCCGTTGCGTGGCGCGGCGGTGGAGCTGCGCGCGGGAAATCAATTTCGTCGCTTAAGTATCACTGGTTTACCTGCGCAGGCGGAGTTGTATCGCGTGCTAGATAGCATGGGGCGTCAGATCACATTACCGCCGGAGGGTATCGTTATCTCTAAAAAGCTGGCTGAAGTTCTTGGCGTAAAAATCGGCGAAACGCTTTTGGTGCGTGGATTGGAGGGTAAGCGCGTGGAATTTTCTGTGCCGGTGACCGGATTATCCGAGGATTTTGCGGGGACGGCGGCGTATATGGAAATTGGTGCACTGAATCGTCATCTCGGTGAAGGGGATCGTATCAATGCCGCCTATTTGACGGTGGGCGCTGGCCAATGGAATGAATTTTTACAAGCGATGAAGGCTTCGCCGCGAGCGGGCAGCGTGGTCGTGAAAAATAAGATACGGCAGGGGTTCCGTGAGACGACCGCGCAGAGTATCGGTTTGTTGCAGCAGATTTATCTCACTTTTGCGGCCGTGGTGGCGTTTGGCATTGTTTACAACAGCGCGCGGATTTCGCTTAGTGAACGCCAGCGGGAGCTCGCGACCTTGCGGGTAATCGGGTTTACGCGTGGCGAGGTGGCCTCGGTGTTGGTGGGTGAGTTAGTGATGCTTACGTTGATCGCCTTACCTTGTGGTTTGTTGATCGGCTCAGGTTTTGCGCGCGTGATTTTGATGACGGTGAATACGGAGTTTGTGCGTTTGCCGTTAATTCTTACGGCGCAGAACTACGCGTTTGCGGTGTTGGTCGTGTCGGCCGCCTCGGTGGTCTCAGCGTTGCTAGCGTGTCGGCGGCTTGATCAATTGGACTTAGTGGGTGTCTTGAAGGCCCGCGATTAATTTTTATTTCTCAAATATTTTATCATGAAAGCATCTTCGTCTCCGCGAGTTGAACCTGGGGTTAAGAATAAAAAAGGTTCGGAGGCGCGCCGTTGGTCGCGTTGGTTACCGTGGATGGTGGGTAGTGCATTGACTGTGCTTATCGTGGTGGGGCTGTTGCCGAAGCCCTTGCCAGCGGAGATTGGGGTCGTGGAGCGCGGTGATTTACGGGTGAGCGTGAACGAGGAGGGTATGACTCGGGTAAAAAATCGTTACGTGATCGCAAGTCCGGTGGCGGGACAGTTGCGGCGAATTGATTGGAAGCCGGGAGCGGTGGTGGAGGCGGGTAAGACGGTGCTCGCGGTTTTGGAATCGGGTGGGGCTGATATTTTGGATGCGCGTAGTCTGGTGCAGGCGGAGGCGCGGGTGCGTGCGGCGGAAGCGGCGGTCGCGCAGGCGCTCGCTCAACGGGCGCGGGCGGTTGCGAATGCGAATCTGCAACGGGAAGATTTCGCGCGCCAGAAGACGTTGTTCGCTAGTGGGGCGCTGTCGCGGCAAGAATTTGACGCGGCGGAAACGCGAGCGACCACGAGTGCGCAAGAGGCCCGAGCGGCAGAGTTTGCTGGGCAGATTGTGGAATTTGAAGCGGTACAGGCCCGGGCCTTGTTATTGCGTGGACAGCCCGCGGGTGCAGGAGCGCGTGGTGAGCCTTTGGTAATTTTATCGCCCGTTAGCGGACGAATATTGCGCGTGATGCAGGAAAGCGAACGACTCGTGCCGGCCGGATTTGCTTTATTAGAAGTGGGTGATCCGACGGATCTGGAGGCGCGGATTGAGGTGCTTTCCAGGGACGGTGTGGCGATTCAAACGGGCGCAAAGGTTCAACTTGAACAATGGGGCGGTCCGGTGGCTTTGAATGCGCGGGTGCGCATGGTGGAGCCTTCGGCGTTTACTAAAGTCTCGGCCTTGGGGGTCGAAGAACAGCGAGTTTATGTGATGGTTGATTTTACCGATCCTCTCGAGGTGCGGCGGTCACTGGGCGATAATTATCGGGTCGAGGCGCGGATTGAAACCTGGTCGGGGCAAAATATTTTGAAGGCACCCTCGGGTGCGTTGTTTCAACGCGGCGCGCAGTGGCAGACGTATGTGGCGGAAAATGAGGGTAACCGAGCGGTGTTACGCACGGTGCGGGTGGGTCGCAGCAGTGGTCGGGAGACGCAAATTTTGGAAGGTTTAAGCGAGGGGCAAAAAGTGGTGATATATCCCGGCGATCAGATCGGCGATGGGTCGCGGATTAAGCCGATTGTGGTGGTGCATTGAGATAACTGGGTGTGCACTTGACTGAAGTTATTGAATCTCTGAAATTTTGTGTCGATGCCACAAGTGTTTCCGGAGACGCGTCGAGATTTCGACGCACAGTTTGCCACGAATGAAGCCTGTATGGCTTTTTTAGGGAAATTGAGGTGGCCGTATGGCTTTGTTTGTCCAAAGTGCGGTGAGACGAAATCGTGGATAACGGCGAGGAGCCTTTGGCATTGTTCGACCTGTGGGCGTCAGCAAAGTCCTGTTGAAGGCACGCTGCTTCATCGAACTAGGTTTCCGCTTAAAACGTGGTTTGATGCTGCGTGGCATGTTTGTGAGCAGAAAAATGGTATGAGTGCCCTTGGCCTCCAGCGAGCGATGGGGTTTGGTAGTTACCACACCGCATGGGAGTGGCTGCACCGGATGCGGCAGGCCATGGTGTTACCAGGACGGGACAAGTTGAACGGCGAGGTCGAGATCGATGAGACGTTCATAGGTGGGGATAAGCCCGGGAAGCGCGGCCGTGGTGCCGCCGGTAAGACTTTGGTTTTGATTGCTGCTGAAGTGCGAGGGCGGGCCATTGGCCGGATTCGACTCCAAGTAATCCCGGACTTAACCGCGGAGACGCTACAAGACCAAGTCGACCTGCTGGTCGAACGCGGCAGCAATGTGGTCACTGACGGCCTTGCGAGCTATACCGGGCTGGCCGGTCCAGAATTTGATCCCACGGTGGCCCGGCATACGCCGGAGGTCGGCCGCAATTTGTTACCGAAGGTCCATCGGGTTGCGTCTCTTTTGAAACGCTGGATGCTTGGGACTCACCAAGGGGCCATTTGTAAGCAGCACCTTCAGCCATATCTTGACGAGTTTGTTTTCCGGTTTAACCTGAGGAGCTCCGGTACTCGTGGTCTATTGTTTTACCGGTTGCTTCAACAAGCGGTTGCTCATGAGCCGATTACGAAGCGGCAACTGATACGAAGTCGGTCGGCCATAAAACCCTAAATTTCCCTGAAGGATTTTCCAAGGCTCATCAATTCGTGAGCAATTTCAGAGGGGAAAAGTTCACCGGCTTTTGTGATGCTTTCGTCGAAGACCTGACCTTCAAGTCGTTTTTGGGTATTTAACTGGAGGATTCCCGCTTCCCGATAAAATTCCTCGAAGTCGTCTTGGCATGATTTGTTCCATTCTTCTGGAGTTGATTCTGCTCGAAAGATTGTTGATCCAAAATCGATTGGACGTGCTGGGTAGTCATCGTTTTTCGTCCAGATGATATTTTCAAAGTGGAGGTCTCCGTGCGATACGCCACGTTGATGGAGCGTTTGAATGGTGGTGAACGCCTGAAGAATTTGAAACTGAAGCCTTAAGATTATTTGAGAATCCAGCTTCAGATTAATTGAGTCACTGTAGCTTTCGTTGGTGAAAGGACTTAGCGAAGCAAAAGTTTCACCTATCACGACCCGACTGCGGTAAATTAAGGGCGACGCCCCGAGCGGCATTAAGTGGTCGTTAATGTCGACTGGAAGCAACTGGATTACTTTTCGAGTGTTTTTCTCTTCGATTTCGGGAGATTCCCCACGCCGTAGGGGCGGTGAGTCAGGGGTGAACGTCTTCCGGAAATGGATCCCAAACTTCGACGTGCTTGAATGTTCTAGGAGCGTATTCTTTCCGGGAATTACAATTTGTCCGGTCGTCCGTAGGATGCCTCGCGTGGTTTTATCGTCGTAAACGGTTTTCCACACGAGGTCTTCAACGCCATCCCAGAATTTAAGCGCGTTCGCTTCCAACCAGATGATTTCCGCTGGGAAATTAGGGCGTTCGCCCAAGGCATGATGCAGTGCTTCGGTGAGCTTCTGTCTCACCGTTGATTTGTTTTGCACGTGTTTATTCTGCGTAGCGGCCAATCTTCCGGAGTTTTTCTTTGTGGCGCGCTGCGATTTCCGGTGAAACGATCTTGCTTGGGACTTTTGGGTAAAGGTGGGATCCGATGGCGTTTGGATTGAGTCCGCAATTTCGAGAGGCCCATCCGGAAAAGAGATATTGATCAAAATCGACCTGTAGGTCGGGTCCCACCAATTTCTCTGGGACCGCACAGGTAGTTCCAAGTGCATCGCCCTCTAGAAAGATCAGTTTCCCTACGTTACTGCGGGCGGATACGGTCGCGGTTGACATGCGGACGAGTGCATAATGTTTTGGGCCTTGTGTCAAGTGCATACCCAGTTTGAGATATGCCCTGCCCCACCCCCGCTCTGCCCTGGGATAATAGGCGCGGCGCGGCGCGGTTGCGCTTGGGTTTGTTGATTTAGGGAAATAGCCAAGTGGCGAGCCACGAGTTGCCGTCGCGTATGAACACGCGGCGGTCGTGATGGCGGAAAGCTCGTTGTTGCCAGAATTCAATTTTTTCTGGCACGACGCGGTATCCATTCCAGTAGGACGGTCGCGGTACTTTGCTGATGCCAAATCTTAGGCTGTTAAGCGCCACGGCCTGTTCTAGTTCGAAACGATTTTGCATGGGTTCAGATTGGCGCGAGGCCCAGGCGCCGATCTGACTTAATCGTGGTCGCGTCGTAAAATACGCATCGGCTTCGACGGCTGTGGTGAATTCGATCGTACCTTCGATGCGGATTTGACGTTCCGATTTCGCCCAGTGAAAGCAGAGGGCGGCGCGAGGATTGGTGGCTAGATCGCGGCCTTTGGGGCTGGTGGTGTGGGTGTAAAAAACAAATCCGTGCGGGTCGGCGTGTTTTAGTAGGACCATGCGGACAGCGGGTCGTCCAGTAGCGCTGGCGGTGGCTAAGGCCATGGCGGTGGGATCGACGGGTTCGTGTTCATGCGCGTGGGTGAGCCAACTTTGAAATAGAACAAAGGGATCCGTCGTTGCGTCCATACCTGTCATTTTGCTTAGTTTGTGGTTGGGTGGCTCGGCGGGTATTGCCGAAGGGTAGGCGTAGATTGGCGGATAGGGTTAATGGGGTTGAGGTGGCTTTTGACTTGGCGCGGATGGGTGGCCGGCGTTGGTTCGCTGCGCGATGTCACGACATGTTGAAACGATTGCTGCTTTAGCTACGCCGGTGGGCACTGCCGCGATTGCGTTGGTGCGAGTCAGTGGAATTGAGGCTGGGCGGTTGGCGCGGGAGATTTTTGGCGTTGTGCCGCAGGCGCGGCGGGTGCGTCACGGGGATTACCGGGATCGCGTCGGGGTATTGTTGGATGATGTGGTGTGGGTGTATTATGCGGGGCCGGGGAGTTACACGGGTGAGGATACGTTGGAAATTTCCTGCCATGGTAATCCTTACGTGGCGCAGCGGGTGTTGGAGGATTTGTTGGCGCGGGGGTGTCGTTGCGCGGAGCCGGGTGAATTCACGCAACGGGCTTTTTTAGGTGGGAAAATGGATTTATCTCAAGCTGAAGCAGTTATGGATTTAATCCAGGCGCGCAGTGAGCGGGCTTTGGTGGCGGCTAATCGACAGTTGCGCGGTGCCCTAGGGCGGCAGATGGCGCTTCTAATTGATGCGCTGTTGCTGGGATTGGCCCGAGTGGAGGCTTATATTGATTTTCCGGATGAGGATTTGCCGCCGGAGGATCAGGCGATCGTGTCGGCTCAAGTGGCGGAGGTTCTACGTGGAACAGAGCGTCTATTGGCAACGAGTCACTATGGCGAGGTATTGCGGAATGGGATTAAGACGGTGATCATCGGCGAGCCCAATGCGGGAAAGAGTTCATTGTTAAACTGTTTGGTGGGGCGAGATCGTGCGATTGTGAGCCCGGAACCGGGAACGACGCGTGATTTTATTGAGGAAGTCGTGAATATCGGGCCTCATTGCCTTCGTTTGATTGATACGGCGGGATTGAACCCCTCACCCGGGGCGGTGGAGAAACTCGGGATTGAAAAAACCTTCGAAATCGCGGGTGAGGCGGATCTTTTTGTGGTGGTGATGGCGGTCAACTCCCCTACCCTATTGTTGGATAAAGTTTTAAGAGAAAAACTTCATTCCGAAAACACCGTGGTGGTATGGAATAAAATCGATCTGGCGCCGGTTCCGGTTTTGGCCGGCACCTGGAAGGGTTTATCCGCGATTGAGGTCTCGGCGGCGACCGGCTTGGGTTTGGAGGGATTGCGCTCGAAGATGATCGCGTTGGCGGATGGCCTCACGCCCGCGCTTGGCGAGGATGTGGTGGCAATCAACGCTCGGCATGCGCAGGCGCTCAAACAGGCTCGCGCTGATCTTGCCTCGGCGGCGCAAAAACTCGCTGCGGGCGAAGCGGCCGAGTTGTTGGCGAGTGACTTGAGGGGGGCTTTAGCGGCTTTGGGTGAGATATCCGGCAAGGTGGATAACGAGCGAATGTTGGATGCTTTATTTGCTAATTTCTGTATCGGTAAATAAGGTTACATTTTTTGTATTATAATGATTTACAATAAGATACCGTTTGATGTGATTGTGTGTGGTGCGGGTCATGCCGGGGTGGAAGCGGCTCTTGCGGCGGCGCGCATGGGGGCCTCTACCCTACTGTTGACGGGCAACATTGATACTATCGCACAGATGAGTTGTAATCCAGCGATCGGCGGCCAGGCCAAGGGACAGATGGTCCGCGAGATCGATGCCTTAGGTGGCGAGATGGCGATCAACACCGATGTTACAGGAATACAATTTCGTTTATTGAATGAGTCGAAAGGAGCTGCGGTGCAGTCGCCCCGGGCGCAATGTGATAAAAAAGCTTATCAGTTCCGGCTGAAACACACCTTGGAGCTCCAAGCCAACTTACGGGTGTTTCAAGCCACGGTGACGGAGTTGGTTTACGAGGCGGATAAAGTCGTCGGCTGCCGCACTAATCTAGATATCGAGTTCCGTGGGCAAACCGTCGTGGTGACTACCGGGACGTTTTTACGCGGTCTGATGCATATCGGCCAAAATAAAAATGAGGGCGGTCGACTAGGGGATTTCAGTGCCAAAACCCTATCGGCGAGTTTTCTGCAGGCGGGAATTGAGTTGCAGCGGCTTAAAACGGGCACCCCCCCACGTTTATTGGGGCGCAGTTTGGATTTTACTCGGATGCAGGAGCAAAAAGGCGACGAGCGCCCCACTCTCTTTGCCTTCCATGATACGCGCGATCCTCAAGATTTGTTCCACGTGGAACAAACCGGTGAACGTCGCTTGGGTTGGCGGCCAGGTTGTGAACAAGTTTCCTGTTGGATGACCCATACCACGGCGGAAACGGCGGATATTGTGCGCCGTAACCTTAGCAAGTCAGCGATGTACAGCGGCGAAATCGAAGGCGTCGGCCCTCGGTATTGTCCCAGTATTGAGGATAAATTCGTGCGCTTTGCGGATAAACCTAGGCATTTACTTTTTCTCGAGCCTGAGGGTCGCTCGACCAACGAATTTTATGTGAATGGTTTGTCAACAAGTCTACCATTCGAGGTTCAACTGGAGATGGTGCATAGTATTCCTGGCTTGGAGCGCGCGGAATTGTTGCGACCGGCTTATGCGGTAGAATATGATTTTGCCCCGCCGACTCAGTTGTTTCCATCGCTTGAATCTAAGAAGGTCGAAAATCTCTTTTTTGCTGGTCAAATTAATGGGACTTCAGGTTATGAAGAAGCGGCGGCCCAGGGTTTGGTCGCGGGCGTCAACGCCGTCCAAAAGGCGAGGGGAGGGCAACCCCTGGTGATGCAGCGGCACGAGAGTTATATTGGGGTTTTAATCGACGATCTTGTAACCAAAGGCACCAATGAGCCTTATCGCATGTTTACTAGTCGGGCGGAGCACCGGTTGTTGTTTAACCATAGCAGCGCAGAGTTGCGGTTGTGGCAGCATGCGAAGGAGCATGGATTGATCAGTGCTAGTCGAAGCGAACGGATTCAGCAGAAGAGGGATCGGATTCAACACTGGTTGGGTGTTTTCGAAAATCAGCGCACGCAGGGTGAAACCTGGGGTGATAAAATGCGGCGGGGCGGGGCAGGGGTGGATACGCCGGAATTATTTAATCAAGACTCGTATGAGATTCGGCAAGAGGTTATTTATAATGTTGTCTATCAAGGATATATTGAAAGAGAATATCGGCACGTAAAAAAGTTAAGTCAGATCGAAAAAATCCGTCTGCCCGCGGATTTAGATTATCTTGCGGTGCGGGGTTTACGGCGTGAATGCGCGCAGAAACTGGCTACATTTAAGCCGTTTAATCTGGGTCAAGCGAGCCGTATCAGTGGTATAAACCCTTCAGACATAAGTGTTTTAATGATTTTAATGGAATCGACCCACGCGGGCTGATGGCTTCTATTCCATTTTTAAACGCATAAAAACTCTATAAAACTGTGGAAAACGCCCTGCGCACCGCGGCATACCTCTCCAAGATTGCAGAACGACAAGTCGCATTAAGGGCGACCGGTGCGACGTTACTGGCTGGGGTGGGGGCGTGTGTGTTGGAAATTGGCTCGGGGCATGGACATTTTTTGACGGCTTATGCCGCTGCGCACCCCGAGCGGACGTGTCTAGGCTTGGATATCATTGCCGAGCGCGTAGAGCGGGCGAATCGGAAGAAAACCCGGGCGCGTTTAGGTAATCTTCACTTTCTGCACGCGAGTGCGGAGGATTTTTTGGCTTCGTTGCCGGAAACCGCCCGATTTGCGGATGTTTTTGTGTTATTTCCGGATCCTTGGCCGAAGCGCCGGCATCATAAAAACCGGCTGATGCAGGCGGATTTTCTCTCCCAGATCGCGGCCAAAGCAGGGCAGGGGCTGCGGCTTTATTTTAGGACAGACGATATCGATTATTTTGACGCAGCGAGAGCAGTCGTGATGGAACATCCGGGCTGGCAAGTATTAGATGCACCTTGGGCGTTTGAATATGAAACGGTTTTCCAAGAGCGAGCGGCGGGGTTTCATTCTCTCGTGGCTTGCCTTAAAGGCCTGAGCAGAAACGAGGTATTTGGGCAAAAAGCCGATCCAAATAGGGGGATAAATCCCGCTTAACCCAGATAATGGATTTTGTTTCCGAGATTGACACCGCACGATTTTTTGAGCCAAATTTGGACCTTTATTAACCTCTAAAACTGCTGCGCGCGCCCATGTCTCGAGTCCTTAAACTCGTATTTCTTTTTATCTTACTGCTGACCGCTCAAACCGGATTTGCGGGCGAAGACGTTAGCGTGTCCCCGATGGCCAGTAAATTGCAGGATTTTGGTGGGGGTTGGGCCATCACCAACAGCATGCTCACGGGGTGGGCGGTTTCGGCCGCTATCATTATTTTGATCTCATGGCTCGTGGGCAAACCTTCGGTTTTACCCTCTAAAGGTCAGGCGGTCATCGAATCGTTGATCACCGCTTTGCGTGATCTTCTGGAACCCATCGTGGGCAAGAAAGCATTCCCCTTCGCGTTTCCGCTGCTCGTTACCTTCTTCATTTTCATATTAATGCAAAATTGGATGGGCCTACTACCCGGCGTCGGCACGATCGGACTTGGGCACGATCTTAATGGGCAATTTCATATTACCAAACCCTTCATCCGACCCTTCACCAGCGATTTCAACAGCACGATTGCATTGGCGGGCATCTCGTTTGGCGCTTGGCTGATTATCATCTTCAAGTTCGCGGGACCTAAATTAATTATACAGGATATCTTTGGCAACAAAGCTAACAAGAGCGAGACTCCGGTGGTTCTTTATTATGTATTATCGTTGGTCTTTATCATCGTTGGTCTGATCGAGATCATATCCATTTGCATTCGCCCTTTTACGCTTTCCGTGCGGCTTTTCGGGAATGTCTTCGGAGGCGAAAATCTACTCCATGGCACAGGCTTTTTCTTTATTTTTTATTTCATGGAGCTGTTAGTGGGTCTAATCCAAGCCTTGGTCTTCACTCTTCTTAGCTCCGTATACATCGGATTAATTTGTAACCATGGAGACGATCACGGTCACGCCGAGGAGCACTCCAAAGCGGCTCATTAATTCATAAACTTTATCGCCGGGAGCGTGCTTCGCGTGCGCACGGCGGCAACCACAACCAAAATATATCCCACCTATGATCACCCTCATCGCTGAAATCAACGGCAACATTGCCAGTGCATTCGGTCTTCTCGGCGCCGCTATCGGCGTTGGTATGATCGGAAATAAAGCCGCCGAAGCCGTCGGTCGCAATCCCGGTGCCTCGACCAAGATCCTCGTGCAAGCCATCATCGGTATGGCGCTTGCTGAAGGCCTCGGCGTGCTTGCGCTGTTCCTCGCCAAGTAATTTGTATTGGCCGCGTCGTCGATTTGGCGACGCGGCCTATTTATTTTTCAGTAATTTCCATTCGCCATGCTGCCTTCGCTGTTTCTCGCTTTTGTTGAAGCCCCTGTGATTGCTGCACATGCAGCCCACGCCGCTGCCGCAGAACCCGGCATCGCCGAGAAATTCGGTCTCGAGTGGAAGTACGTTGTTATTCAAGCTATCAGTTTTCTGATTCTTTTCGTCGTTCTGTATTTGAAGGCGATCAAGCCGACCATAGCCGCTATGGACGAACGGGCGCATTCAATTGATGCGGGTCTCAAATATGCCGAAGAGATGAAAAATCGGCTCGCCGCCACCCAGCAGCAGACCGAAGTCACGGTCAAAGAAGCCCAGCAAAAAGCTCAAGCCATCATCGCAGAGGCTCAGAAAACAGCCAAAGAATTTGCCGATAAGCAGCAGAAAGAAGCGTTCGAGCAAGCCTCAGGCCTCATTGCCAAGGCGCAAGAAGCCATCGAGCTCGAAAAAAAGAAAATGCTCGCGGAGGCCCGCACCGAGATTGCCCGTCTTGTCGTTACCACCACCGAACGCGTGCTCGCCAAGAAACTCTCCGACGCGGATCGCGCCTCTTATAACGAGACCGCCGCTCGCGAGCTCACCGGCGTTTAATTTTCAATAACCCACGCGCTTCGCATGGCCGCCGCCGCTAAACAAGCTCAGCAACTCGCTCGCCAACTCTTTAAATTGAGCGTGGTCGACAACGTCGTCTCCACGGATCGCGTGGCCGGAGTGCTCGCCTACGTTGAAAAACATTCCCCAGCCAACGCCGTGCTCGTGCTCAAGGCTTATCACCGGCTTATCGCGGTCGAACTCGCCAAGAGCGAAGCCCGCGTCGAGCACGCCGGTGCCGTGGCCCCCGCTGCGCTCGCCGCGATTGCAGCTGCTATGACTAAAAAATATAGTCGTCCGATCACTACCACTGCTCGCGCTCATCCCGGGTTATTTGCCGGCTTGCGCGTGCGCGTCGGTGACGACGTTTACGAATCCTCCGTATCCGGCCAACTCGCCGCTCTTGCCCTTTCTGTCTAAAACCCGTTTCCCGAACCCTTCACGCCTTTACCTGAGATGAGCACCGTCCTCGACCAAATCGAACAACAGATCGCCAAGCTCTCGACCAAAGCGGTCAAGAAAAACACCGGCAACATCCGCACCATCGCCGACGGCGTGGCCAAAATCGATGGCCTCTCCGATGTCATGTACAACGAGATGGTCGCGTTTCCCGGCGGCGCCATTGGCATCGCCCTGAACCTTGAAGAGACCGAAGTGGGCTGCGTCATTCTCGGTGACGTCTCCAAGCTTAAAGAAGGCGATGAAGTCACCACCACCGGCAAACTCCTTTCCGTTCCCGTCGGTAAAGCCCTGCTTGGACGCGTCGTCGACGCCCTTGGTAACGCCGTCGATGGCAAAGGCCCGATCGATGCTAAAGAAACTTATCCGGTCGAGCGCATCGCGCCCGGCATCATGGCGCGTAAATCCGTAAACCAACCGTTGTTTACCGGCATTATGGCCATCGATTCGATGATCCCGATCGGCCGCGGCCAACGCGAACTGATCATCGGCGACCGTGGCACCGGCAAGACCACCATCGCGATTGATACGATTATCAATCAGGCTAAGATCAATAAAGTCGGTATCGCCAGCGGTGACGCGAAGTTCCGCCCGGTTTATTCCATCTACGTGGCCATTGGCCAAAAGAGTTCAAACATTGTCCGCACCGTTGCCGCTCTCGAAGCCGCCGGCGCCCTTGAGTACACGATCATCGTAGCTGCCACCGCCGCCGATAATCCCGCCAACCAATACATCGCCCCGTATTCCGGCGCTGCTATCGGCGAATGGTTCATGGAAAACGGCATGGATGCGCTCATCGTTTACGACGATCTCTCCAAGCACGCCGTCGCTTACCGCCAGATCTCGCTTATTCTGAAGCGTCCTTCTGGCCGCGAAGCCTATCCTGGTGATGTATTCTATCTGCACAGTCGCCTGCTTGAGCGCGCTGCGCGTCTGGACGGCAAAGGTTCGCTCACCGCGCTGCCGATCATCGAAACGCTCGCTGGCGATGTTTCCGCGTACATTCCGACCAACGTCATCTCGATCACCGACGGCCAAATCTTCCTCGAAACCGATCTTTTCAACCAAGGCATCCGCCCCGCCGTCTCCGTCGGTCTCTCCGTTTCCCGCGTCGGTTCCTCTGCTCAGATCAAGGCCACCAAACAAGTCGGCGGTAAACTCAAGGGCGAGCTCGCGCAATTCCGCGAACTCGCGGCCTTCGCGCAGTTCGGTTCCGACCTCGACGCCAAGACCAAGGCCCAACTCGAACGCGGCGCGCGCATCGTCGAACTCTTCAAGCAACCCGCCTTCAGTCCTGCGGCCATTGAGCTCCAAGTTTCAATCCTCTTTGCGATGCAGAAAGGCTTCTTCGACCCGATTGACGCCAAGAAGGTCGTCGCTGCCGCGGCTAACATGAAGAATTTCTTCACGACCCGCAAAGACGCCCTCCTTACGGAAATCCGTAACAAAGCCGCTCTCGATAAAGACCTCGAAGCCAAACTTCAGGTCGCCTGCGACGAGTGGAAATCCGGATACACGGCCTAAAACGTCTCGGCTCCTAGCCAACCCCCTTATCCAACGTGGCCTCCACTCGCGACATCCGCCGCCGCATCAAGTCGGTTAAAAACACCCGCCAGATTACCAAGGCGATGGAGCTGGTCGCCGCCTCCAAGATGAAGAAGGCGCAGGCCGCCGCTCTTGCCGGCCGCCCCTACGCTCAACTTATGGCTGATATGCTCACCGCGCTCGGCAGCAGCGTGGATGAATCTTTTCATCCGTTTCTTGCGCAACGCGAAGTCAAAACCCGCGGCATTCTTCTAGTCACAACCGACAAAGGCCTCTGCGGCCCGCTCAACGCCAATCTCTTCAAACTGGTCACCGAGATTAAATCTCCGGCTAAGTTTTACGTCATCGGTCGCAAGGGCGCGCAATTTATCGCCCGTACTCAACGCTCGATGGTCGCCGATTTCACGGTGTCTGATCGCGTCGTTTTTAAAGAAGTCAAAGCGGCTTCGGAGTTCATGGTCGCCCAATTTTTAGAAGGCACGATCGACACGATCGAAGTCATTTATCCCCGCTTCAAGAACACGCTGATCCAGGAGTCCATGGTTCGCCCAGTGCTGCCCTTGAACAGCCTGAAGGAGTTTATTGCGGCTTCTCAAGCGGAGGCCGGAATTGTTCGTTCCTCCAGTTCCGATGATCGCGAAATGCTGTTTGAGCCGAGTGCCCCGCAAGTGCTCGAGGCCCTGATGCCGTTTTTCGTCAACCGCTACATTTATCAATTGGTCCTATCAGCCAAAGCCTCTGAACACAGTGCGCGCATGGTCGCGATGAAGACCGCCAAAGATAACGCCACCAAACTCGTCGGCGAACTTTCACTCGAATACAACAAGGCCCGCCAAGCCGCGATCACGCAGGAAATCCTCGAGATCGCAGCCTCCGCGTTCGCCGCCTGATCCCAACTTAGTTTCACGGTCCAAAAATCCCTCTCTCAATGAATACCGGCAAAATCGTCCAAGTCATCGGCCCCGTGGTCGACGTGCAGTTCGCGGAGAACGCCATCCCGCCTATCTATCAGGCGCTCACCATCGCGTTCAACGTCGGTGGCAAAGCCGAGAATCTCACGCTCGAGGTCCAGCAACATCTCGGTGGCGGGCTTGCTCGCGCCATCGCCATGTCCTCCTCTGAAGGCTTGAAGCGCGGTATGGAAGTTGTCGATACCGGCGCTCCTATCTCCGTGCCTGTGGGCAACGGCATCTTGGGTCGCATTCTCGATGTCACTGGTTCGCCTGTGGACGGTCGCGGCCCCGTGCAGCACGACAAAAAATATCCGATTCACCGTCCTGCTCCCGCGCTTGCGGATCAAGACACCAAAGCCACGATCCTGGAGACCGGCATCAAGGTCATCGATCTGATCGCCCCTTTTATCAAGGGCGGTAAAGCCGGAGCCTTCGGTGGTGCCGGCGTCGGTAAGACCGTCGTCATTCTCGAACTGATTAACAACATCGCTAAAGCGCACGGCGGCTTCTCCGTATTCGCTGGTGTGGGCGAGCGCTCGCGCGAAGGTAACGATCTTTACCACGAAATGTCCGAAGCTGGCGTCATCGACCAAAAAGACCTCATGAAGTCCAAGGTCGCGCTGGTGTACGGCCAGATGAACGAGCCCCCGGGCGCGCGTATGCGTGTCGCCCTCTCGGCGCTCGCGATGACCGAGTATTTCCGCGACGAGAAAAACCAGGACGTGTTGCTGTTTATCGACAATATTTTCCGTTTCTCCCAAGCCGGCTCCGAAGTGTCCGCTCTTCTTGGCCGCTCGCCGTCCGCCGTCGGTTACCAACCCACGCTTTCCAATGAAATGGGCCTCCTCCAAGAGCGCATCACTTCTACGAAGAAAGGCTCCATCACCTCCGTGCAAGCTGTCTACGTGCCTGCCGACGATTTGACCGACCCGGCGCCCGCCAACACCTTCGCGCACTTGGACTCCACCATCGTGTTGGAGCGCTCCATCGCCGAACTCGGCATCTATCCCGCCGTCGATCCACTCGCTTCAGTCTCGAAGGCGCTCGAAATCTCCATCGTTGGCGAAGAGCACTACCGCGTCGCCCGCGAACTCCAGCGCGTTCTGCAGCGCTACAAAGATCTCCAAGACATCATCGCCATTCTCGGTCTGGACGAACTCTCGCCCGAGGACAAACAAACCGTTTACCGCGCCCGTAAAATCCAACGCTTCCTCTCGCAACCGTTCGCGGTCGCCGAAGTGTTCACGGGTTCGCCCGGTAAATACGTCTCCGTCAAAGAAACCGTTCGCGGCTTCAAGATGATTCTCGATGGCGAACTCGATCACATTCCGGAAGGCGATTTCTACATGAAGGGTGGCATCGACGAAGTCATCGCCGCCGCGAAGAAGTAATCTGCCATGGCCCTCACGCTCGAAATCGTTACGCCCGAGGCCCGGGTTTATTCCGATACCATCGACACTGTCGTCATTCCGACAGTGGACGGTGAAATTGGCATCTTCCCCGGACACATCCCTTTACTCACGCAAGTAGAGCACGGTGAACTCCGCGTGACTAAGGGCTCCACGGTGCTCTTCCTCGCCGTCGGCGGTGGTTTTGCCCAGATTTCTGGTGATAAAATCTCAGTCCTCGCGGAACACGCGATCACCGAGGAAAAAATTGACGAAAAAGCTGCTGAACAAGCAATTCAGCGCGCCGAGCTCGCGATGAAAGAAGCAAAAGACATGGACCCGAACGAGTTCGAGCACCTTCAAACCATGGTGCGTTTCGCCGGCACGCAGCTCGCGATCAAGCGTCGGCGCCGTTGAACGATTCGCCATCTAGACCTGATCAAGCGTGGCCTAACCGCCGCGCTTTTTTTGTGAATTACAGCGCCGGCCAGAACTTGCCCTTGAAACCTTGTCACCTCGGGCACACCGTGCGACTCCGATGAATCGCGAGCCCACCACCGCGCCAACGCCCCTGTGCCAGCTCAATGCGGGTGCGGCTGGCCGAGTATGCGGCCTCACGGGCGACACCCATTTTTGCCAACGTGTTCGCGAGATGGGTCTTGGTGAATCTGCCTGTGTGACAAAAATTTCGGGCACGACCACGATCATTTGCCAAGTGAGTGGCACACGCATCGCTCTCAGCCACGCCGCCGCGAGCCACATTCTTGTGGAGAAAATTAGCCCACCATCTCCGGCCGCAGGGTAGGGAAGTGTGCTCGGTTTAGACCGCGTTTGTACCATGCCCTCTGCCTCCTTGATCTCATTGTCGCAACTGCCGGTCGGAGCGAGCGCAACCCTCCGAGATTTCCCCAAGGCCGGCACGGCATTTTTGCGACTCCGCGAAATGGGATTGCTCGCCGGCACGACGTTGACGTTGGTGCGCACGGCCCCGATGGGTGACCCGATCGAGATAAAAGTCCGCGGCTACCACCTCACGTTGCGTAAATCCGAGGCGGATCACCTCCTCGTCGAACCGGCTAGATAAAAAGATTTCTTCTCTGCGACTATGGCTCTGCCCGCACATATCTCCGCCACCGCTGCCGGCGCCTCTTCGCGTCAACCCGTCTACGCGCTGGTCGGAAATCCCAACTGCGGCAAGAGTACGCTCTTCAACGCCCTCACCGGTCTAAAACAAAAAGTCGGCAACTACCCCGGCGTCACGGTGGAAAAGAAAATCGGCACCGCTTATTCACAGCACGGCCAACCCATCACCGTAATCGACTTGCCGGGCACGTATTCACTCGCCGCGCGCTCACCCGATGAAGCCGTTACCCGCGATGTGCTGCTTGGTCGCCGGTCCGATACAGCGCAACCGGATCGCATCCTCTGCATCGTCGACGCCACCAATCTTGAGCGAAACCTCTATCTGGTTCACCAGATTCTCGATCTCGGTCGCCCCGTGATTTTAGTGCTCAACATGATGGATCTCGCAGCTCGGGCGGGGCTCGAAATTAACGTGGATCAACTTGAGAAATTACTCGGGATCCCTGTCATCTCCTGCGAAGCAATTCACCAACGCGGTTTGATTGAACTTAAGCTCGCGATGAGCCGCGCTGATCTGCCGCTTGCGCGGCATGCGTGGACGGTTCCGGCCGCTATTGCTCCTGCCGTTTCTGAAATCGCTGCAGCATTGGTCGAAGGTGATCGTAAATCACCGCTGGTCGCTCGGGCCGAAGCGCTGCTTTTACTCACAGATCAAGATTCCGTGCGGGTCGCTGGCTCGACGCCGCTTAGTCCTCGCACGACCGAAATTCTCCGCGCATGGCAATCGCGTTGGACGCAGGAAGGAACCGATTGGGCCGGCACCTTGGTGAGTTCACGCTACGATGCGATCGGCGCGCTCGCCGCTGAAGTCGTTCAGTTACGGACCGAAGTGGGACCCAGTGCTTCTGATAAAATCGATGCCATCGCCACGCACGCTCTCTGGGGTTGGGTGGTGCTCGGCGTCGTCATGACTTTGTTATTTTTCAGTATTTTCACGCTCGCTGAAACTCCGATGAACTGGATCGACGGTCACGTCGCCGCTTTATCCGACACGATCAAATCCGCGATGTCGCCCGGAGATTTGCGCGACCTGATCACGGATGGAGCCATCGGGGGAGTAGGGGGTGTGCTGGTTTTTCTGCCGCAGATTTTGATTCTGTTTTTTTTCATCGGATTGTTGGAGAGCACCGGCTACATGGCGCGCGCTGCGTTTATCATGGATCGGCTCATGAGTCGTGTCGGCCTCAACGGTAAAAGTTTTATTCCCATGCTCAGCTCCTACGCCTGCGCGATTCCCGGCATCATGGCCACGCGCACCATTGAGGACCCCAAAGACCGTCTGGTGACGATCCTGGTTGCACCGCTGATGAGTTGCTCGGCGCGGCTACCGGTTTATCTGCTCATGATCGCCGCGCTCGTTCCGGGAGAACGAGTGCCCGTTTTTACTAAAGTTGGCATTATGCTTTTCATGTACGGTCTCGGCACCGCTGGGGCTTTTTTCTTCGCCTGGCTTTTTAAACGAACGCTGCTCAAAGGCGAACCACCGCTGATGATTATGGAGCTGCCGCCTTACCGTTTGCCCGGCTTCAAGGATGTCGCGCTCCATATGCTTGAGCGGGCTTGGATTTTTGTGCGTCGGGCGGGCACGGTTATTCTCGGGATTAGTATTATCCTTTGGTTCCTTTCGGCGTATCCCAAAGCGCCTGAAGGCGCGACGCCCACAGCGCAACTTGCGCAAAGTTTTGCTGGTCGTGCGGGCCACGCTATCGAGCCACTCATCAAACCGATCGGCTTCGATTGGCAGATCGGCATTGGGCTCATTAGTTCATTCGCGGCGCGCGAAGTTTTTGTCAGCACGATGGGGGTTGTTTTTAATGCCGAGTCTTCGGCAGAAAATACGGCGCCGCTGCGCACCGCGTTGCTCAGTGCCAAATGGCCTGACGGTCGTGCTCTTTTCACACCGCTTGTTTGTTTCACGCTCATGATTTTTTATGTCTTTGCGATGCAATGCATGAGCACCATCGCGGTCGTGAAACGTGAAACCAACGGCTGGAAATGGCCGATTTTTCAAACGCTCTACATGACCGGCACGGCGTGGATTTTGAGTTTTATGGTTTACCAAGGCGGTCGCGCTCTTGGGTTTTGATCACTACTAATCTCGAGATGTCCCCCACGATTCAAACCTTCATCGCGCTTGTTCTTGTTGCGCTCGCCTTGGTGGGATTGGTCGTGCGCACTCTTGCCAAGAAAAAATCTCATGGTTGTGGCGGAGACTGCGGTTGTTCAAGTCGAGGGTTGAAAACCAAATCACGCGGCTGACCCCGTCTTGGCGATGCCGGCACCCTTGATGAATTCCCCTGTGCTTTGTTTTGGCGAAGTACTCTGGGATTTTCTCCCTCACGGTACCTTCCCCGGGGGCGCACCCTTTAACGTCGCTTATCATCTTCATCGGCTCGCCGTATCCGTGCGCCCCGTTTCTGCGGTTGGCTGCGATGATTTGGGTGATCAACTTCTGCAGCGTCTCGCGCAGTGGGGTGTGAGCACAGCCGCTATTATTCGTCATGACAGGCTTCCCACGGGACGAGTGAGCGGCACCCTCAGTGCTGGAGGCGATGCGCATTACCTCATCGCTCGCGACGTGGCTTGGGATCGCATCATAATCGGTCCCGATACGCTTAAAAACGCCGCCAGTTCCCCAGCACTAGTCTTTGGTTCACTCGCACTGCGGTCTGCTGAAAATCGGGCCGCGCTTAAACAGCTTATAGCCGCTCAGCCCGCGAATGCTTGGCGCGTGTTTGATGTAAATTTACGC
>Ga0214919_10000412_pt1 | contig 72999 bp, 56 predicted proteins | sample LL1503_MetaG_FD_177994 | JGI IMG/M metagenome (GOLD analysis project Ga0214919, IMG submission 177994) | Freshwater microbial communities from Lake Lanier, Atlanta, Georgia, United States - LL-1503 | ecosystem: Environmental > Aquatic > Freshwater > Lake | place: USA: Georgia | collected... | reverse complement strand
CATATTGATATGTGTCACCTGCTTTATATGTATTTCTATGAAGTGTTTTTCCAAACACTTTATATTCTGATTTTTCTACTGCCATGATTAAACCTCTTGAACTGGAACTGTTACTATAACAGGATCTGGTGGTGGTACGTACTGTATTGGAACTATTGTACCACTAGTACCTACCGTTGGTACAACATGTGTTTTTGTCATATCTTCCCAAATTCTAACTGGAGAATACATAGAAACCACAGCTTCTATTGTTTCTCCATTGTATGGTAATCGACCGCTGGCCATCATTGTTGGATATCCTTCAGCTTCAAAGCTAATTTCCATAGTTTTTGTAGCTTCATCAACTGAAGTAATTGTATATTTGTAACTAATTGTCATAATTTTAAATCCTAATTTTTAACCAGCAAGTCCAAGACGAGTCCCGGTTGCAGCCCATGTAGCATAAGAACCCCCACTGATGTAGTATCCAGCAGCACCGCCAGCAGCACCGGCAATCGTACCACCATAGCCCGGATCGTCTTGGGCTTTGGTACCAGCGGCTCCTAAATCACCTCCAGCACCTCCATCCAATCCAAGGATACCGCCGTATGATCCACCGGCACCGCGCCCACCACCGAAAAGATATGTTCCGGCAACACCAGCAGTACCAGCAGTACCACCATATGTGCTGTACCCAAAACTACCGCCAGCGCCACCGGTACTGCCGTATATGCTTCCACCACCACCACCACCACCACCACCGCCAATGTAATAGGTGCCGGAGGGTTTCGCAAGCGTGGTGTAGGTTTTAAGCGACCCACCGCCCCCACCGCCACCACCACCGGCAATTGCTCCTTGATTGTTTATAGTGGTAGCAAAATTTAGTGAGATAGCTGTACCGCCTTGAAAACCGACAGAACTAACACTAACATATAGTGTGCCGCCCGAGCCACCCCTGCCACCGTGACCATAGATTTGACCATAATTGTTTATAGTTACTGTATCACCAGTTGAAAAGCCTGACACAGTAAGAGCAGGTGCAGCTTCAGAAGAACTAGAAATATAGACTCCAACGCCTATAGTAAGTACTATGTCGCTAGTACCTGCTACATAATTGCCAGTAGCACTAGCAGAACTATAAACGTTATATTCATTAGTTGACGCATTCACAGTAAGTGAAATAGACTTACGATTGGATTTACCTCGCAAACTACTCATCGAAATATCACCCGATAATACTCCGGCAAGTGTTCGTAATACTGTTTGGCTAAAAGAAAGTTGAGTCGTAGATACAAGTGCAAGTTCAGAATTGACCTGCGACATTGATAGTGGACCAGATGCGGGTAATGTCATACGTTATAAAACTAACGAAGGTAGCAATTACGCTCTCGATAAATTGCACCATCGGATGTTTGAATTTCCTTCCAACCATAACATACTGTTTGTGGTTGTTGTACAATAACCGGCTGTTGTTGTACAATAACCGGCTGTTGTTGTACGATAGGTTGATTTGCATTTGCAATGACTGCTCCTGCAATAGTACCAATTATCAATGGTGCTATCCATTCATTGCGATCATTTCGTTCAACAATTACAGTCCGATTTTCAATAGGACGGTGGTAGTGATTCCATTGAGCGTTTGCTGTAGTAGCAACCAACAAACTAATTACCAATAAAAGTTTTTTCATTTCTATCTCCTGTTAGTTATTTAACGCCTTAGAACACCGACGTGTTGACACAATTTTACTTGTTTGCTAACGGATTGTCAATGGCTTTTTGTATCTTTTGATCTATTTCCTTTTTCAAAGTTTCCACATCTTTGGTAACTTCTTTCTTTAATGCCTGTGTTTCGGCACTAATTTCTCTACGTGCTTGTGCCATTTCAGTTCGGACAGCATTAGCTTCTGCTCGGGCTTTGTCCAAATCTTCTCTAACACCTTTACGCATCTCACGCATTTCACCTTCGGAATCACGCTGTGCTGCTTTAACAAAACGTTCAACTTGCTCGGTGACTGATTCGTTTCTACGTAAATCGCTTTTTAAGTCATTTTTAATATCACGAGTGTATCCATTTGCCTCAGTAACTGAATCTTCGGCCTTCTTAATCTTTTGGTCAAGTATGGATATTCTTTTATCGAACTCAGTTAAATCTGGTGCTGAATATTCGGATATCTTTTTCTTCATACCCACATAGTCTTTATAAACTTCAAAGGCTCCATAAAGTCCACCTAGTATAGATGATACCAATGTAAATGCTACCATTAGTTTAGCCGGAGTAAATTCATATCCGCCAATACTAATTACAGTATCTTTGCTGGCATACTGCTTTACTGCTGCTTCGGCCTCGTCAATCTTAGCGTTGACGTCTTTAATTTCTTCTGTCATTTTTATCTCCTGTATTGTAGGTCTATCATTTCTTGATGTAACCTGTCGCTGCTTAATGATCGTAACGCACGAGCGTTATCGACGGTCTTTTGATTACCATATATATCTTTGGGTGCATAAAATGCACCATCCTTTAATATGGTTGTTGCATATACATCAAAACCTTTTGGTTGCGTGGCCATTGCTGCAATATCTACACCACCTGCAAGTTCATTAGGTTGTACATTCTTTTTAACTGTTTCGGATTGTTGTTCATTTTGTACGGTTTCTATACTGGCACGTACTTCTGCTATCTCAGTAACTGATGTGCCGCGGGTCATTGAATTCATTACTGGTATTGCAGGTGTTTCGGTATCTAATGATCTACTTTCTATTTTGGCAAATTGTACTGGTGCTGTTTCTGCAACTGATTGTTGTATAGACAATACAGAACTTAATTGTTGTTCATTGTATGTAGGCATTTGATTCTTACTTGTCGAATAGGCAGCAGCCATTGAAAATATAGATGGGTTATTAACTACAGGTTGATATGTTTGTTCAACTGGTGTTGTACTAGCAACTGAACTTACAGACTGTGCTGACATTGTCATTAAACTTTGTAATGATGTTACCGTAGGACCCTGCATTGGTACCAATATTACTGCTGTAGATTGCTGTGGCATTGAAATAGAAACCTGGGATGATTGCATAACACGATCTTGTGCTGCTTGACTACTGGCAGCACTCATTGTGTTTAATACATCTATTGTGGCCATTGCTTGTTCTTGTGCCTTAGCTGCTGATGTTGCCGCTACTTGTTGTGCGTTTTGTACCGCGGCTGCTTGAGTGGCTTTATCTGCTGCTTGTATCTGTCCAATCAAACTCATAATCAAACTCATGTTTGGTGAGGACTTATTTGATTGCTGTTGCTGTGCATTATTTGCCTGTGGTGCCAATGCTTGTGATTGCTGTGTTACTGCTTGTATATCTTTCAAGGCCTGTGGAATATTATCTGGAGCACTAATATTACCTGTTGAAGATAATTGAGCACCACCTACATTAGTAACAGGTGTACTTGATATTGCAGCTTCTTGTTGAGCAACAACTACAAGACCCATGGCCGAACTAGATGCGGCGGAACTTTTGGTCTTACTCATATTTGCGGCGTATGCAGCACCGTATCCAGGACAACTCGAACTGTACAATGGATCAACACAAGGATCGGGTTTGTATAATGCATTAGCATACATATTTTGAATTGCCGCATTACCTGATGTTAACGCACCAAGTGTAAAATTACCTAATGACATTGAGTTTGTTGTTTTAGGAAGTAAAAACTGATACGAAACATTTTCGGCAGTATTAGGAGTACTCCTACTTTGAATAGCAGAATAGACTACATCGTTGTTGTTATCTGTTAATCGTACTCTTACCTGAGCAGTTGGATTAGTGGTCATATACCAACTACACGATCCGTCACTATTTGTAGCGGTACATCCGTAAGTTCCGTTACCTAAACTATAATTATAACCATAGTTAAAACCATATACTTCTACTCCTGCTCCAGAATTTTTTAGTGCAGTATTGACTGCAAATGAATTATAAACTATATTGCCATTGGATATCGCACTTGGATCAGGTAATAAATTACCACTAGTAACCACATCTTTAAATCCTGCACAGTTTGGAGCATATGCTGGATTGGTACTGCAAGGATCGACTCGGTACTTTAAACTAAAACTAACGTTGGTAATTTCAGGACCATAGTTACCTGCCCAATAGTTGTTGTCCTTACCGATGAAACCTACCTGTGCATGGCTATAATTTGTGGCAGCAATTGGGTTAGCAAACGTTTCACTAAAATTAAAATTAGTCCAATTATATTTGGCATTGGTATGACTTGCGTAATCATATGTAGCAGCAACACCACCACCGGCATTGTAAAACTTGACATATGCATCTAAGTAATCTTGTCTACCATCATCCCAGCCATTGCCGTTTTTAGCACGAAAGCCAAAGTTGAATCCACTGAGTTGCACACCTGTACCACCAGCAGCTAGTGCTCGATTAATGTTAATGATTTGATTTAAGTCTGTCTGACCGTATGAGAAATTTATATCGCCCGATGCCGCACGAACACTGGGTCTAGGACCGCAGTTGCCCGGCTGGCCAGCCTGGAAGCATATTTGATTAACATAGACGCCGTTGTTCCAAATGCTGGTCGTATCCGTAGGGGCGGTACCGGAATTTATTAAATTACCGGTAACTGGATCTACTTGAGCATTAGAATAGTTTGAACACAAGAGCACCAAGCAAAGCGCCAATGCCCACTTTCTGATAAGTGTCATCTATTTTTACCTCATCCATTTTAGGAATACGATCTTTATTTTCATCCCATGCTGCACGGGCCGCTTCACCAATTTTGCCATCATACGGGCAAGGTGTTCCTGCAGCCAACATAGCATCAAACACTCTACGGTCTTGGCACATGGTAGCAACTGCTGCTACTTTCATACCCATATCATATAATGTTTTGCTTAGTTTTAGTCGTTCGCAATTCATATCACGTACTGTGCCACCGCTGCTTACACCAAATATTTGAGTTTGTACGCTGCCGCTTGTACCAGTACTACATAGGTCAGCATTACCGCCACTCATCATTGTTGGAGCAACTGCGGTTGGAGGTGGTTGAATAATACGCTGTGTAATCTCAGTAGTGTTGATATTACGATTTGTCATATCTCCGCTATTGACGTTGTTGTTTTGATTAACATTTTTATTTTCACTAGTGCTTTTATTTTCGTTAGTATTTTTATTTTCACTGGTTGACGTATTAGTGTTAACATTATTCATTGTACCACTATTAACATTATTGTTGTTATTAGTCATAGTACCACTATTAACATTATTGTTTGTGTTAACATTGGTAGAAGTACTAGTATTAGCATTAACATTGTTATTATTATTAGTCATTGTGCCACTATTAACATTGTTGTTATTATTGGTATTAACATTAGTAGCACTACTGGTATTTGAATTTTGATTAATGTTGGTCATCGTGCCACTATTAATATTGTTGTTGGTATTAACATTGGTATTAGCACTAGTGTTTTGATTAATGTTGGTCATTGTACCGGTATTAACATTATTATTATTATTAGTATTAACGTTGGTGCTAGCATTAGTATTCTGATTAATATTTGTCATTGTACCGGTATTAACATTATTATTGTTATAGGTCATTGTGCCACTATTAACATTGTTGTTATTATTGGTCATTGTGCCACTATTAACATTGTTGTTATTATTGGTCATTGTACCACTATTAACATTGTTGTTATTATTTGTATTAACACTTGTACTGCCAACAGTAGTTTGATTAATATTGGTTATTGTACCACTATTAACATTGTTGGTATTAACTGTGCTGGTACTATTAGAATTACTGTTAGTATCAACTAGTGTAGTTGTCCCATAACCAGTTGTACCCAGACTAGAATTTTGATTAATTAATGTTGATGTGGTTGTCTGTGCCCATACCATACACATAAAAAACATGGCTGTGAACCATAAAAGAACTTTCTTAAACATTGTATATAACCCCCGTTATATACCTATTTACGGAAAATTTTACTATTATTAAACTAGCAGATTACAAATAAGAAAACCCGCTTTAGCGGGTTTTGGATCTGAGATTAAAGTATCAATCTTCTCGCATATAATTTAGAACCATGCCTTGACCATATTGTGCCTCGGCAATCATTTTGGCCTGCCAATCATTATCAGCGTTAACAATGACATTAGCAGTTTGATAAGGATTCAAACGAACCCAAACTTTATAGCGATACATAGCAGACTCCTTTGTGTTGTTAAGTAATAATTATAGCAAGGTTTTACCAATTTGTCAACGGAAATTTACCCAAAAAGTGGAGAAATCTGCAAGAATTGGCTTCTCCTGCCTCCCGGACTTGCACCTTCCAAAATGCTATGCATTATACCCTTGCAGACTATAATACTTATGTCTTTGTTGGTCGCCAGCAACTAACCCAATTTGAATTACTAGCAGCAGTACCGCCTGGATATGAAATAGTTATATCTCCGTCGTCAGGATTGTTCTTGCCACCGCTAGGAGTTTGATTTCCACCTACAAAACTATATTTTCCATTAGCGGCGGTATAAACAAAATTTACATGCCTATAACTCCAAAATGCAATGTCACCGGGCCTTGCGTCTGCTTTAGGTACCTGTACTGCTCCCCATTTTTCTGGATTGGAAGTAATAAGTGCAGCACTGGCCGTTTGAACATATTTGTATCCAGAATTTTTAAGAGCGTAATTAACAAAACCCATACACCATGCAGTTTGATCTGTGGTCCATGGGTTAGCCGATGGATACCCAAGATTTTTCCATATATTGGTAATTTTAGCATTACTTGGGTTTCCACCTTGTCCAGTTTCTCTCCATGCACCAGTTCCTGCCTCTGCGACTCTTGCTTCTAAGAATGGTATAAGATCTGATGCTGTTGGATCGGGTGCTACCTGACCAGCTGGTACAGTAGCAGGGTCAGCTACTTCTGGAGTACCTGCATAGTTACCTTTAACACCGTCAGCTGCTGCTTCTGGTTTATAATACGAATTTGGTTGTCCAGTTTGGGCGGTAACATAATTACCAACTAATGTTTCCGCAGCAGTTTGATCACCGGCTGGAATATTTATAGTAACTGAAACAGACGAGATATTAAACAAACCTGGCGCACTACCTGCAAATACATTAGGACTACCTCCTGCAATTATATCACCTTCTACAGGATCTCCAATTCGAGCAACTCCTTTACCGTTTGCAAAAACTGATCCAGAGCCCGCTGTTGTCTTATGTCCTTCCTCGCCAGGGTGCGTATCTCCTGTATATGCAGGATCTCCTACGTGCGGATTCCATACATCATCAACTCTGTTGACTCCGAGATTATTTGCAAACACATCACTACTTCCGCCTACGCCAGGACCTTTTGTAGCACGTGGTTTATACGTACTGTGTCCAGTAGTTTTATCAGTTATTCGTGTTACTGGTCTTGATCCCATATTATACCACTGAATTTAATAATGATGTCAGTGAAGTTGCTATTCCTGAATATGAACCTAGATCAACCGTATGAGTAAATGTAACACCGTTAATTGTATAAACACACAATTCTTTCAATTTTGCAGGACTATCAACTTTTGTAATCATTTTAAATGTTCCAGCAGCGGGTACCGAGGTAATGGTTACGGAATTATTTGATAAATCGTTATAGGTCCATGAGGTAACAATAATATTTGTATACAATCCAGATATAGTAACTAATCCAGTTGCTGTAATTACATTAACACCGGGATCAACATAACTGCGTGTTACAGTAGGAGAAGGGTCCGGAATTCCATCTGTTGTCACAGTAATTGACTGTGTAAACACGGTATTAAACCCTACTGTTGCTGCCGTTGTTCCTAGTATTGTTGCCATTATTATCTTAAGGCAATATCAGTGGTACTGTCTCTATATTGGTCAGCAGCCTCGTGCTTGCTACTCATCATGGCAAATATATGTGACTTGTTCAACGTTACTTCTTTGCCATTGCCAAGAAACATCCAGGGCATTAATCCAACACCTTGACCATTTAGTGTAACACACATTGGTTTGACAATTTTAACTACATCAGCAGTTTCGCTTTCAAACCGTGCAATAAGTTCTTCACCGTTGATTAGTTTTAAACTAACAACATCAGCACTGGTAAATCCTCTTTCAATTAACATTTTATTCCTTTTCTTCTTTGGGTAATTCGCATAACTGCTCTAGCATTTTATAATGATCGTAGGCTTTCTTTAACGCTTCAAAGTGTTCTAATTTTTCTGGGTCTGGTACAAGTATAGCCAAACGTTTGGAGATTGTTTCCATAAACTCTCCAAGATCCTGACCGTTGATTTTAACCTTGCCTTCGAACTCTGCATCACCTTTAACATTTAGTGACGAAGGTTGGCTGTTATTAGTCATAGTAAGGTTTCCCCAAGGTGATGTGCCGTTGGTAGTATAGACATAACTACTGCCACTTGATCCAGATAAAGACCCATATGATCCTGTGCCGCCGGCAGCACCTACATTAAGACTAGTATATGGACCTGACGTAAGAGTTGCAGAAGGATAACTATTAATCATAGATTGTAGTGATGATACATCTATTTTATAATCTTCGAGATAATCTGAATCTAAAGGTTCAAGGGGTTTAATCTCTATCATTTTAGATATTCCTGTAGTTCCTTAAAACCACCAACGTGAGCACCTTCGATAAAGATTTGTGGAACACTGCGAGCATTAGGTACTTCTTCAAATAATTCTTCTTTAGAGTATCCGTCGCCGATCTTACGTTCTTCAATTTGATAACCTTTAGATTTTAATAATGCGTGTGCTTGGTCACAGTAAGGACAGTGATATTTACTCCATAATATTGCTTTCATTTTTATTATCCTCGTCTATTAATTACTGAGGTTATTTTACTAACCTCTCCGCGTCTGCGGGTATTTTCTCTTTCTAACAAACTAATACGTTGATTTAACTCTTGATTTTGTTTAATCAATTGTTCAACATATTGTTCTAGTTTTTTAATTTTATCAGCGTCGGCCATATTTTATCTTTATAGTATTAGTATATATGTCGATAATGATAAAGTCAACATAAATAAAAGTGTAGTTCGCGATACTGGACATATCCAACTACCCTAACAGTTTATAAGGAACTATCAGCAATGTATTTACACTTTTATGTTTACGCCTATCTAAGATTAGATGGCACACCTTACTACATTGGTAAGGGCAACGGGCTTCGAGCATATTCAAAGCAAAAAGTAATTTCTGTTCCTAAAAACAAATCTCAGATAATTATACTTGAACATAACTTAACAGATCTCGGTGCGCTTGCACTTGAAAGACGAATGATTCGTTGGTACGGTCGTAAAGATAACGGAACAGGTACATTGCGCAATTTAACAGACGGCGGTGAGGGTAGTGCTGGACTTATAAGAACTGAAAGACAGAAAGAATTACAACGAGTAAAAATGAAGGGGCGCACTAGCAAAACAAAAGGCAAAAACAATGGACAGTACGATCATAGTTTACATAAGTTTCGTCATGTAAGCGGTACTATTGAATACTGTACTAAGAATGAACTTTACACAAAATACAATTTGTGTAAAATTAATGTTCATTCATTATTTAAAGGTGCTCATAGACAAAAGTCTGTTAAAGGATGGAGTGTAATTACAAATCAGGAAGATCATAATGATTAACTTCTGAACTCATAACTCCCACAACATAATTAGTGCTTTCAGTTTCCTGTAATGCACTTTGCTTCTTACCAATGTTAACATGTTTGTTAAACCATGGAATAGGACTGCTACGTGGATGCTCTTCGGCATACTTGATACCAATGTCTTTTAAACGTATAAATGCTGTATAGTCTACAAAGTCTTTTAGAATAGTAGCATTGAGACCAATGACTGGTCCTTTCTTAAACAAGTAATCTGCCCAGGCCTTTTCTTCAGCAATAACTTCCATATACATTGCGTATACTTCTTCACGACATTCTTCTTCAAGTACAACGAAGTCTGAGTCATCTTTGACTACATTGTTGATCAACCAAGCGGTCCATTCTGCATGGAGGAGTTCGTCTTGGAGGATGAGACTAATGATGTTTCCGTTACCGATGTAGATTTTGTTTTCGACCATAGCCAACGATGTTGCGAATGATACCATGAAGCGGAATGCCTCGAGTGCATAGCTTGCATGTAATGCCAACCAAATTGCCCGCTTGTGAGTGTGGAGATCAATTTCTTCACCCATTTCTTTACGGCAATTAAGTAAGTGTAGATTTTCATAATGGCGTCCTATGTTAGCAGCCATTTCAACAATTTCCTTAGTGTCGTGGATCTTGTTGAATTCATCCTTGGGCACACTATAGATGTTTCTAATAATGTGACTATATGATTTGCTGTGTATGCTGGTTTCGAAAAAACTCCATGTCAATGCAAGTGCTTCGAGTTCGGGCAAACTAGATACTGGTCCAAAGATTTGGAATGGTGCTCGACCTTGAATACTATCCAATGCAGTTTGTCTTAATAGATTACTAGTGAAGATATGTTTAACAGCATCACTGGCATCTTTGTGATCCATCTTATCTTTAGTAAGACTAATTTCTTCTGGAACCCAAAAGAATCCGCGGGCGAGCTCTTCGTACTTTTGTAATTTTTGATATTTGACTTCTTCAAAACGCTGTACTGTAACTGGACCTGCAGGATCCAAAAACATTTTACGTTTGAGATAGTTTGTTGGTTTCAACAAGTTGTATTGTTCTTTGCTCATTTCCAGGTCCTTATTGCAATCCAATGTTGGATGCTTTGTATACGCCATGCCATCCATTTGGGAACACGGCATATTTTTTTACCACTTGGTGTGTACAATGTATTATCACTACCAACACCCATTAATCCAATTGTTATCATAATTTACATGCCTCGCAATCTTCGTCGTCACTATATATAGTAACAGGTTCTAATGCTACTAATCTATCACTTTGGGTCATTAATACATTTTTACTACCTACCTTATCCAGAAGGCTATAGTATATGGTCTTCAGGCCCCACTTGTAGGCTAACATTAAATTTTTAGCAATCAATGTACCAGGCACTTTTCCATCTTTAAAATGTCGTGGACTATAGAAAGTATTGGTGCTTAGACTTTGATCAATGTATGCTGCCAATACCGCCGATGTCTTTAGGTAGTCAACACAGTCGGTTTGTTCCCACATTAGTTGATAACGGTTCTTTAGTCGTTTGTATTCTGGAACTACCTGTGTAAATGAACCTGCCTTGCTTTCTTTAACGCTGATAAGTTCCATGGGCATTTCAATACCATTGGTGCTGTTTAGAACAACACTACTTGATTCAACGGGAGCAACTGCCATAAGTGTAGCATTGCGTATACCATATTTCTTCATACGTTCACGCAATGGTTCCCAGTCTATGCTAGGTGCGAAATCAGTTAATTCATTAACACCTGCTGCTCTACGTTCCCAAGGGAATATTCCCCGACCGTAGTAGGTGTATTCGCTACGCAGACATGGGCCACGCTCTTGGGCTAGTTCTACACTTGCTTCGGTAAGGTAATATGCTTGATGTTCCATCCAACGTTTAACTTCTGCTAATGCTTCTGGTGTTCCGTATTTAAAACTCTTACGTGCATGCCAGTAGGCTAAGTTTGTAATGCCAACGCCGAGAGGTTCAAAATCCGTGTTGGCTAACTTACTCTGTATGCTTAGGAAATCTTGATAATTTAATAGATTGCTTAGACTGCGAACCAATACTCTGCAAGCCTTACGCATCTCTTGTGGGTTACGGAAAGCACCCCAATTTATGGACCCAAGAGTACAAAGAGCAATGCGTCCCTCTGGATCTTCAATTCTTTGGAAAGGCTTCGTGGGTAAAAGTATTTCTTGGCATAGATTTGATTGATATATTGGGTCAAGCTGGGTATCAAACGGCCCCTGGTTGATAACGTTGTCAATGTTGACAAGGTAGATGCGCCCAGTATCAGTACGTTCCTTAAGGATGCCATTTTTGAATATTTCATCCGCCGATACGCTCTTCTTTTTAATTGTCGGATGTTTTTCATAATTTAGGTATAGTTTTTCAAATTCTTCGCTGTTGCGATAGTAGGCTTCGTACAGGTCTGGTACATCGTGTGGATCAAACAAACTCATCATTTGCCCATTCTTATAACGATTCCAAAACATCTTGTTAACTACTACGCTGTAATCCATTTGACGTACACGGGTTTCTTCTGTGCCTTGATTGTTTTTCAATACAATAAGGTCTTCAAATTGATAATGCCAAACAGGAAATGTTACTGTACAGCTAGCATTGCGAATACCACCTTGGCTGCAACTACGTAGGTCAGCAAACCATTTCTTTAAGAAAGGTATCATACCTGTATGTTTAATCTCGCCATTACGAATAGGAGCACCTAATGGGCGAATGCGTCCAATCTCTAAACCAATGCCAGCACGTTTACTAGCATACTTGGCCATCATTTCACCAGAAGCGAAGATGCTGTCCAGAGTATCATCGCTACTGATAAGGACACAGCTACTAAACTGCTTAGTAGTAGTACCAAGGCCAGCAAGCACAGGTGTAGCCAATGTAAAGTGACCCGCACTAGCACATTCATAATATTCTTTGACATATTTTAATCTAGCCTCCTTGGATTCATTATGGAATGCTGTAGCAGAAGCCACAGCATAACGTACCTGAGGAGTTTCGAATATTTGTCCAGTGGCACGATTCTGTACTAGATACTTTTCACATAGTTGAGCAATTGCCGCATATGTGTATCCTTCATCTTTGTCATGGTCGATGAATAAGTCTATAATATCCCATTCTTCTTTAGTATACCATTCTAGTAATTCTTTAGTATACATACCTAACTCAACATTTTTCTTTACAATATCATAAAGAGCCGGTGGGTCGTATTGTCCATATACTTCTTTACGTAGCATACTCACACGTTGTCTACCCGCTACATATTGATAGTTAACATTATTAATTTCTGGATTTTCTGTTTCGTCGACTAAGTCTACCATAGCTTTGAGCAATAATTGATCAATAGTTTCTGTGGTCATCCCGTCATGTAGTTCTATTTGAGCTTTAATTTCAATCATGCTAGGACTAACCCCGTCGATTCCCTTACAAGAATATGCTACTTGTCTTTGAATCTTTTCTATGTCCATGGATACACGGCTTCCATTACGCTTTACTACTGTTATCATTCTTATACCTTTTTATGTCTTAGGTGATATTTACCTGGGACCTATAACTTCAATTAGATTTTCAAGTTTAAATCCACTAGCTAATTCTTTAACGGAAACAGGTCCATTATCATTATAGTTTAATACCCAAGCATCATCTACACATACAACATTATACTCTTTTGTACGATTAGAGTCAACAAGGGTTTTGAGTTCTATCTTACTATTTTGATATTTTTTTGTCAATTTCAATGTCCAACTTATCATTAGTGCCTTGGTAAAATCGTCATATCTATTTGTTTCAATAATTTCCCAAGGGGTTGGCCAGCTTTTCTGATGATAAGGATCAATATTTCTATTGTGTGGAATGAACGGAGCGGATTGCCAGAAATCCCAAACTGCCTGTAATGGCTCAGTGCTCTGGTCTAAGTCTCGCCTATGTTCAATCCATTCTGTTAGTCTTGCATCAACAGGTTGGTTAAACATATTTTAGATCATTAGGTTAGTTTGAAATTCTAGTGTAAGATCGTTAAGCAAAGTTAATATACTTAGTTCGTAATAGGCACGTGCAGCAACAACTATCACACTCCATCGAATATCACCTTCCCCAGCAATGTAAGTATATTCATCTAAAATATTGGTATCATTTGGAGTATCGCCTGGCTGTAGATATATATTAAGTTTTCCAATTCTATCAATAGTATATGCTCCTGGAATACCTTGAGTTAACTTATAATTAACAGTTAAATTTTGTGATAATTTAGTTATGGGTAATCTAATTATAGTAGATGCCCCTGCATCTATAAAAGCAGTTTTAACTGCTAAATTATTAACAACAGCAGGACCACTAATAAGCGGTACATAATTAATCAGAGTATCTCCAAACTTTGTATTTTGATATTCTTGTCTATCAAACCAATTGTTCATGCTTACATCACCGTTACCTAATGTAATCACAGAGGTACCAGTTGTACTAGTTCTACCATAGTTAAGATTACCTACATTGTAAAAACGATTATTCATAATAACATTATCAGAAGTATAACCGTTGGCACTATCTCCAACATATATAGCTTGTTGATTAATTTTTACAAATCTATTATTCAAGATACGAGCACCGCGAGGGCCAGTTGTTGCCTCGGGGTTGACTTCATCATTGAATGTAATTCCTCTTACAGAATTATATAACTGAGAATTTTGTATAACAGGATTTACAATATCAAAATTTGATATTACACAATGATAAAATCCATCAAATTCACAGTTATCAATTAATGTATTATTAGATGATACTGTTAAATTTTCAGCACCGGCATATCCTCTAATGGTAATAGCACTGTGTCCTGCATCTATGTTATCACCTATATAATGATTGCCTGCAAATTTAACATCTCTAAACGTAGCATTTTCAGAACAATCTAAACTTACTAAAGGTAAACAATTAGCTACACCAATATCTGTACTATACTGTATAGTTAATCCTTGTACATGCAGATAATTAGGCTGCGAAGGTCCTGAGGACATATTGCCTGTATCAAATGTTACCCTGTTTGTATAGATATCATTTTTATCTGCATCTATTGTTTGAATAGCGGAACTATTGGTAGCTTTTAAATTAATAATAGTTTTACCAATTCCATCACCTACTATAGTTGTATAACCTGGAACAAGTATAGGTTGATCTATATTGTAAACACCTGCTGGAAAATATAATACCTTAGCAGTATATGTTCCAAAATATGTGGTACTTTTTAATGGATCAAGAAATAAATGATCTATAGCAGCCTGAATCAATTCTGATTCAATAATAGCACCACCCTGCCCAATTATACCAAAATCTCTAATACTAACAAAGTCATCTATTTTTCTATTAATATCTCTTACAAATGCAATACCCGTGGTTGGATGAGCAGTAATAGGAGGGTCGGTATCATTACGATAGGTATAATTAGCCGCAATAGATGAATCAAAAAGATTTGATACTATTAAATCATTTTCAGTTAGAATTCTAACATTAGCATCTCTAGCACCGCCGTCATCTCTTCTTAGGCCAATGTATAAATGCTCAGTATCGGCTGCCCAACCAAATTCTCCACCGGCTAATGCTGGTATACCAGTTTGATTTTCTTGTCCTCTACGTACTTGAATTTTTGAAATTTCAACCACAGCCATAATAATATCCCTCGTTATGAGATATTTATCATGAAAGGGCTAGTTAATTTTCAGGGTTTTGTCCACCACCAGCCAATTTGTCCAGTATAACCTGGACAAATTTCTTGAACTGCTTTTGCAACTCCGGGATATGGATAATCATCCCCTGCAAGTATCCCACCAGACTTCAATTTAGGTAACCAGGCTAATATATCTGCTTTTACATTTTCGTAATCATGCGAAGCATCAATACATATAAAATCCAAACTCTCATCTTGATAAAGGTTTGCTGCTTCTGTACTAAGCATTCTTATAGGATTAAAATAACCAGTAACAGATTCTAAATTTGTTAAAAATTCATTATAAACTGAATCATCATGTACAATAGGTGTAGAGTCATCTGCACTTCCGCCCCATGTATCTACGCAATCAAATTTAATTTCTTTTCCACTGTTAATTATTTCTACACACATTGCCGATGCACTGGCTCCTTTCCAACATCCAATTTCTACAAAATGTGCGCCCGACTGTGGGGCAATTTTTACTGCTTCTGCATAAATTTGTGGTAGCTGATTTGGCCACCCTTGTATTTTATGATAGAAATGAGTTCTATGTGTTTTCATTATTATTTCCTTTAAATTATTTTATAATATTCTTCAACTTTATTCAACCAAGCGTCTTGCCATTTGTTAAAGTCTTTAGGTTCTAGTGTAAATTGTTGATATTGTAAATCTCTACTACACATGAATATAACACCTTTACGTATATTAGTTCCATATACTTCATTATGTGCTAGTATATACGCCATCAATTGTATGTAGTAGTCATCGACCCATTCTAGCTTTTTAGGCTTATTAGTTTGTTTGTGATCGCAAACTGCCGGCTCACCTTCGTGTATACCGATCAAGTCAGTAGTACCGCTGTACAATCCAGGAAAGTAAAGACTTTGTTCCATAGCCCAAACTTCACTCATTTTACTAAGACCGTTTTCAATAATGATGTCGGCCATTTTGTTAGCCTGTACATGCACTGGATTGCTCCCTGGTTGACGTTGTTCTCCAATTAAGAAACGTTCCAAATTGGCATGCATTGCAGTACCAACCCCTGCTGCCTCTGTGGTAATTTGTTGTGCTTTATCGTGTCCGATACGATCTCGCCATGCATTAAGATGCGTTTGATCTTTAGTAGCACCTAAGATAGTAGTTACGCTAGGTAGTTTTTCTCCGTCTGGAGTTCGGTATACTCTTTTTCGAGTTATTGGATCATTGATCTGTACACAATTTTTATATTGAAATCTTTCAACGAAAGGCGGTGGATTGTAAGTTGTTGTCATATAGTGTTAATTATAACACTTGACAATCAGTATAGCAACTATTTGGTTATAGTTTTGGCATTTTTAGATGCCATGGCATCAATTGCAGGACTTGCACCGCCTGCTTGTTGTGCTTTATCTTTATTGGGATTTTGTGCTGCGGTTTTAACTATAACAGATCCGTCATCCAACACACTGTCAATAACTGCTTTAGCGCCAGGAACTGTTTCGACCCATTTACGTATACCGTCTATGGTACTAATACCCAAATCAAATCGATCTAACAGATTAATCATTGCAGTAAAAGGCACAGTCAAAGACCGACCTGTTCCTGCAGAACCTGGCTTGTTAGCGTTACTTTGTAGAATCCTCAGAATGTCGCTTGCGGATCCAAGATCTACTTCAAATAATTTCATTTACTTTGCCAATGAAGCCATGATGTTATGTGATTCGGCCAATTTGCGAGCAAACTTGCTTTCACGCATTTCACGTCCGGTTGTTCCTGCACCTGCTGCTGCATCCGCTCCACCAAATTCATCACCGGCTGGTTCTGGATTCATTGCATCAGGAGCACCGATATCCATACCCGGCTCTGGAGGCATTTCTGGTTCCATGCCCATTGCTGCGTCAGGTGTAGCTTCGCCTGCCAATGTTGCTACTGCTGCACTTACTGCTTCACGTTGTTGAGTTAGTGTCTCAAGTGTAGCAGACAATGCTGGTCCAACTGTGGCTTTGAATGCTTCTGCTTCTTGTGCTCCAAAGTCTGCTTTGATAGCATCCGCTAATTCAATCATAGTTTTAGTTTGATATTGGCCAACACGTTGCATCCAACTGGTAAAGTCATTGACCATATCACCTGCTGCGGTAATGGCCTTAGCCTTACCTTCTTCATCTTCTTGTAATAGATAGCCTAAACTTTCATTAACAAATTGAACGTTGTGCTTAAAGGAATTAAAGGCTTCTTTAACTTTCTTTTTAGCAAAAGGGTTTACACCTTTCTTAGGTGCTGCACCTTTTTTCTTTGTATCGTTTGGCCCTTTACCATCTTCAGCATAGTCAGGGATGTTGTTGTTATTTGTATCTGGCTTAGATTTCTTGGCTTCATACATACCAGCACACTCTTTACATCCTTTGGTCATTTTAGTATGACCTTTTGAACATGATTTGCCTTCTTCAAGCTCTTTGTCTTTCTCTTTCTCTTGAGCTTGATTACCATAGCTTGTACCTTGGACTCGGCGAACACTACTAGGTTTTTTGTTGGTATCTTTAAAGTTAGGGCTCATTGGATCATCTCGATCTGCCTGCTGTTGAGCAACACGAGCTTTTGCATCGTCCCCCTGTGCTTCCTTGAATGGTTTGCCGGCCTTAGCAGCAGCCTTCATACGGCTACCCATGACTTCAGCTTTACCTGTTTCAATTCTGCCGTCGTTGTCGTAGTCTTTGTTAGCCATTGTACCCTTGGATCCTTTTTTAGCTTCGCTTAATTGATCCATTTTGTCACGTAGTTTTTTGATGTCTTCGCCTAGCATTTCTTTAATCCTTGTGTTTAGCAAGTCCAACATGGCCTTGTCTTTTTGATATGTTTCGTTGGTTAGCAAATCATTAATGCCTGCTGAACCCTCTTGTTGGAAAACGCGGGTGCGTAATTTGTTACGCATATCTTCTAGCTGTTCTCTTGAATAGTTTTCCAACTTAACTCGTACACCGAACATCTTGTTCATGTTTTCGTTTAGTTTGGCACTTGTTAGCGGAGAGTTAAAATCACTTGTTTTCATAGTTAATCCCGGAAAGATTGATAATATTATTTAGCTAAATTGCATAAGTTTATTAAAACTTCTCATTACGGTTTTCAGGTGTTGTTCCTTCTTATACCTATCTATTTTAGCTTTAGTATACATAACATCAGCACGATCTATCATCTTAGTTTTTATATTCTTGTCAGCTAATTTAGTATGTAGTTCTTCATTAAACAATGAATATCCGTAGCCTGTATCAGCATCAACAACCACATCATCAATATATTTGCCTAATGCTAGTCTATTAGCTATTACTGCTGCTGTTTGTGGAAGATTAATTCTATCTAGAATTACTTCTTTTTCAAAGTCTAAAATGCAATAAAACCCATCTTTTTTTCGTTTAATTGCGTAGTTTCCTACATTAATGACACCATCTTTGCCTCTTATAGGCACTACTACACCTTGCTGTAATAATTTTGATTTAGCGTCTTTGCTGAGTTTTTCTATTGCAGAATAAACATCATTAGGTAGTTGTTGTTTCATCTAATTTTTTTACCATTGTTCGGTTATCTTTACTTATCGAGTAAATTCCCTTGCGGACAAGGTTTTGAGCAAGCCATAAATCGTGCTCATCCAAACTGGTAATAGATACATTATCTTTATGTCTATGGACAAAAGATTGTTCTTCATTGGTGAGAACAATGTGCATCCCTGATAATAACTGACCTATTTTCATACTTTTGGTGGTTGTTGCATTTGCTGCTGCATCTGCTGTTGTTGTTGTTTGAGTGCTACAATCTGTGCTGCAATTTTGTCAAGATCTGTCATGGTATCTTTCATACCTTGCTGTAGTGCAGGATTAGGTGCAGGTGCTGTAGGAGGTGCTCCAGTTGCTGGTGCAGCTGGTGGTGTTCCAGGTGCAGGTGCGGCTGGCGGAGGTGCTCCAGTTGCTGGTGCTGTAGGAGGTACTCCAGGTGCTGGTGTAGCTGGTGGTGTTCCAGGTGCAGGTGCGGCTGGCGGAGTTGTTCCAGGTGCTGGTGCTGGTTGTGTACTCGACCCAACTGGTACCGCTTCTAATAATTCCAATATACGCATATTATTTTAAAATGCCTAGTAATGTTTCAGCATGTCCTGTAATCCATCCTACTGCTGCTAATGCTCCTGCACTAAGATAAACCCATTTTGTTTTAAATTGTTCAAGGGCTTTAATCTTACCAGCCATATCACTATGTTGATCGACATTGGCCTTATGCATTACAGAAAGTTGTTCCATAATACTATCACGTGTCTTATCAAGACAATCGTGCATTTCCTTGACATCTACTTTAAGATCATCAATCTTTTCTTCAATATTATCTACTTTTGTTTCTAATACGCTAACACGTTCGGGAACGGTAGCAAGTGCTTCACGGGCCATCTCTGGACTCTCCTTTAGGGTTTACGAATTTCCAACTTATTGCCTAAATTGTGCCTTTAATTGCCTTGATGACTGTATTCTTGGAAGACGCATCTATTAGTTCGAAAATGGCCTTCTCGATATTTATCGTTTCAGTTAACTTTTCAACAACCGGAACTCCATGTACATCTTCAAGTAAACATCCTATATCATTATCATCGTTAGCATAGGCTCCTGATCTATCAGGACTAAATCTAAAAGTCCACACAGCATGTTTGCCTTTATACTTAGAACCAAATCCTAAATCTTTAACATCTATTACTTGCAGCTCAGGTGAAAAATCATAAGAAATAATTGATCTAAGTTCTGCACATTGTTTTAGTGTTGTAAAGTTTCTATGTTGATCCATTTCAAGTTGTGTGCCTTGGTTGGGACGAGACACATTGGTGTTTGTTATATCTATTAAAGTTTTTATTTCAATGGTTTGCATAATATACCTATATAATATATTTATGTCGTAAAAAAAGGAAGTTAAAAAACTTCCTTCTTTATTCTTTAATTAATTTTAAAGAGCAACACCGCGTATTTCTGCTGCTACTGTAGTATTAGTATTATCATACCCTTGTAACGATCCTGTGCTAGTAGCAATTGCAACTATTGCTTGTTGGCAAGCAACCGAAAATGTTTCAACATCATGATCACCATCATAGTCTGCTGTACCAAATGCACCACCTAATGCTGCACAAGCAATACTCAATGTTGTAGTAGTAGCATATCTTGGAGTACCAATAATTTCAATACTGGCTAGTTGAGCAATAGCATCTAGTGCTTGCACCACTGGGCTTTGTACACCGTTTACTCTTCCTAATTTTGCTGTTAAATCTACATTTGGAAATGAGATAGTTACAAATTGTAATGTTACACCATTCTTATACGCTGGTGCAACTAATGTCTCATGTGTTTTTGTTATTCCTACCATTTTCTATCTCCTCAATGTTTATATTTAGTAAATTTACTCAAAGAAAAAGGGAGTTCGAAACTCCCTTTCTTCTCACTTAATTAGATATTAAGCTAATGTGAATGCACCTTGATTGGTGATAGATGTTCCAGATACAGTTGTGTATGAGGAAGTAGTTCCGCCTAATGCTGCTTGCAATGCTGTTTTTAAAGCACCAAAGCCAGTTGTTGCACCTTGACCACCAGTACCATCACCTGTGTTGAAAGTTGGTTGATCAACGATTACAAAAATGTAGTCGTCATCAGTACGAGCACCTAACCATACAATGCTACCAAATGTTTGAATTACTCTACGTGCAATTGTATAACCACCGTCTGTAATTGCGCCTGTTGTACCGTTAACGCTATCAGCTGTAAATTTACCAGAGTAATTAACTCTAACTGCCATTGGTGTATAACCAAAAAATGCTCCGGCACTAGTTTGGCCGTGAACTCTATTAATTGTTGCCATTTTAAAATCTCCTAATTTGTTTGAGCTCCCCCATGGAACTCTTTATGTTTTTATTTATCTCAATTAGAAAAAAATTAACCAAATGGTTTATTAATCGTCGTTTTTAACATCACCTTCTATAACAATTAAATGTTTAGCGGTTTCTTTGTTATCTCTTAACCTACGTATACTACGGGTAAATTTGGCAGGATCACCGCCTTTAATGCTATTAATTAGTCTACGTTCTAATTCATAAGCATCTTCTGTGGAGAAGTTTTCCTTAATAAGTGCTAATAGATTGATTGCACTGTCAATAACATGTGTAGCCCTAGCTTCAATTATGGCTTCACTGTTTTTCTTTTCCGATATGGAATTAAGTTCTTCTAATAGACTACGAGTTGCTTTTTTCAAGATGTTATCCTTGTTATTGATATTTAGTAGATTGTAACATAGATGTTTGGAAAAATAAAGACTTGTAAATTGTGCGGTTGCAGCATAAAATAGATAAGTATATTAGTAGAACTACTGAGTCGCTACAATATTTTAACAACAGGAGAAAAATATGTTAACCCAACTAGCTGAATACTTCCACAAGATGTTTCAGAATTTTAATAAGCCACAAACTTACGGATCAGCATTAGAAGCATACATTATGTGTCATGCACCACAAAATGCATGTGATGTGGATCGTCTTACTCGTCAATTTGACATGCAACAAGCAGGAAGGAACTGGTAATCATGAAAATCATAAAATCAATCTATAACTTTTTAGGTGACATGGGCAAGGCCCGTGCTGCTACACATCTAGCACAGCGTGGTGATCATGCCGGTGCCAAGCGTATTATGATGGAAGAATTTAAGGGCTGGATCTAATGTACTGGTGGCCTGTCTCCGATGAGGAGTGGGAACGGTTAAATTATCCTGAGCGTTTTAAAACTAAAACACTCATAACAATTGTAATATAAATAACAATGCAGTACAATTACTGCTAGACACATACACAAGGAAATAAAAATGTTTAATAAAATGTTCGCACCATATCTAACACTTGACGCACATATCGAAGCGTTCCAAGAAACCAAGCGAGGCCTAACAGACAAGATCATTACTGATCCCACACTGAACAAGGCAGCACACGAATACATCGATGCTCAGACACAGTTTGCTAAAATGTTGGCACACAACTTTACTGAACTCGCAAAATATTCCATGGATTCAATCTCTGACAAGTTGTTTCCTAAGAATGAAGAAGTAGCCGAGGCTAAGGCTACACGTAGCAAGAGGGCTACTGCCTAAGACATACACACACAAGGAGAAAATTATGTCAAACACAATTAAAGCACCTGAAGTAAAATTCAACAAGAACGGTTACGAAATCCGTACAGACATTCTCGGAATGGCTAAAAGTCTAGTACAAGACGATTTCCATGCTAAATTCCAAGGATGGGAAATGACTGCTACTCGTGACGAGAAGACTGGTCAAATCGTTAGTACAGTGGCAATGCCAACTTTTCCAGGACTAGATAAAGTTCTAGAGACAGCAGAAAAAATGTATTCATTTGTTAATGCTAGTAGTACTACTGCATCTAAAAAATAATATAATAAAAATATATAGGACGTAGTCCAGAAGCCCCGGCATTAGATCGGGGCTTTTTTACGACCGTTTAGATTGGCTGGCTACGTAAGAATTGCGGATGTTGTTTATTGAAGTGACGCATAATAACACCGGCAATCTCGTGTGCTTGATTTTCTTCAGGTGATCCTGTCTCACCACTATTATCATTAAGTTCATTACGCATATCTTGTCTAAAATGAACTAATTCATGTGCTACTGTACGTAAAATATCTACTGGATGACGATTTAGAATAGCAACATGTAGGGTTTTTTCATCATTGACATACATACCAAAACTTGGCTGGCCACCTGAATCTATTTCAGATTCAAAGTTCATTTTAGGTAGTCTATCTATTTCTAATATTTCCATAGCCAAGGGAAGAAACTTCTTGAACATGTCAACAAATGTTGCTCGAGATTCTCTACCTTCAACTAGTAACTCAGTAATCTTCATAGTATTATTTAGTGCCAGTTACTTTATCTGGCTCCAAGTACGCCTGGAAGTTCAATTGCGCGGACGCCTATAACCGTGACGACTAACGTGCCCTAAGGTGGGTAAGGGAGTCCTGCTAATCCGCATCCTACTCTTGCTAGTGCTTCATACAGGGCTGTAAGGATTTCTTGGACGATCTGTGCCATCATCTTCTGGATAGACTGGATATTCATTTGGATTGTTTGTAGTTTCATTCATAGTATTTAACTAAATAAAGTTGTAGTTCGCGATACTGGAAATATCCAACTACTCTAACGCTTTGAAGGAGCATCAGCAATGTGTATTTATTGTGGTACTGCTAGGTACAGAAAGATCTATCAAGAACATAACGGTCCTATCCCTAAAGATAGTGAAGGACGAAGTTATGAAATCCATCATATAGACGGCAATCATAGTAATCACGATCCTGCTAACTTAACAGGTATTACTATACAAGAACACTACGATGTTCATTGTTCTCAGGGCGATTATGGTGCTTGTTATGCTATAGCTGTTCGTATGAAACTATCTTCAGAAGAATTATCAGAGATAGCAAGGAAAGTTGCTTATAAAAAGTTAGCAGACGGAACACATCCTTTTTTAGATCCTAATGTTCAACGTAAAGGAGTTGAGGCTGCTTCTATAGTTAATAACAAAAAAATAGCTAATGGTACACATAATTTTCAAGGTGGAAAAATTCAACGTGAATCTAACTTAAAAAGATTAGAAAATAAAACACATAATTTTTTAGGACCCGCGTCTAACCAAGCAAGAATAGATGCCGGAACACATAATCTAATTGGGGGATCTATAATGAGAAAACAATTAGATGAGGGCAGGCATACTTCGCAGTTAAAAAAAGTGTGTGAGTATTGTTCTAAAACTATAAGTGTTAATAACTATACTCGCTGGCACGGAAATAATTGTAAAACTAAGACTTAATCAGCTGAAGCATTTGCTCCACATTTTTGTTTCTTAGCCGCTGTAAGTTGTCCAAAATTCATAGGCCATTCTTGTCCTGGTTGTAGTTCGATTGCTCCTGCGGGGAAAGCATATTTGACTCCTGCTTCTTGCATAATATCAGCAATTGGTTTACGGAAAACAGTTAGGTCATTACCTAAGTTTGGGTAAGGTTCAACATGCGGGAACAACCATCCTGCTACTTGTCTAGTTTGATTATTAATAACAATTTTATAATAAGCATGAGGAACAATAACACCGTTGCCAATACGTTTATCTCCGTTGTTGTAAATTCCGCCAACATAGATAGTAAATGGTTGATTCAATTGAACTGCCCATCCACGAACGCTGGTTTCAAGTAGTTTCCATATACCTCTGTTAAGTGATCCTCTCTGAGGTACCATATTAGTCATTAAAAAACTTTCATATTCAACCTGTTGTGACCAAGATAAGTCGCCATCAGGACTCATATGACCTTTGTCGTAGCCTGTACCAGCATAATCATCCGGTCGAGCACCTCCCTGTACACTTTGATCTGATACAAACGCATTTGTGCGTGGCCAGCATCCTAGTGCATTTTGTGGCAATAATGTATATGCTACATATACAGGAATCTTAACAGGAGCATCATATGCGACTAGGTAAGCTTCGCGGCAAATTGGTTGTGCTGCTCTTTGTGTGGCAGCAAATCCATATGGGCTATGTACTTGACATGCACCTGGTTGTAATGGGGCACGTTGGTCCCAGGCTTGAGCTAATCCTGCTACAAATAGCAAGGCAATAGTTAGTAGTTTTTTCATGGTAGTCCTTAATTAACTACCAATATTTATGTTATCTACGCACGAAATGATAGTCGCCGTCGGGACCGTTGTTGCTAAAAAGTCCTAAACAGTCATAGCCTATTGAATCCATATAAGCAATCACAGTATCTTTTAACGGAGCACCTTTGTTATATTCTACTATTTGTAATTCTAATATAATATGTTTGGCAGTTTTAATAGTTTCTTGAGCACCTTTAAGCACATCTAATTCAGCACCTTGAATATCCATTTTAATCAAATCAGGTGGCGGATACTTATTAAGACTAACAACAGCATCAAGTGTAATAGTTTTAAGTTTTCTAATATAATTGTCACTGTATAGTGTTGCCGCTGCTGGTTGAATATCAGGATTTTCTCTATAATAACTATTGCCGCCGGGTGCTTCATTGTTTTGATAGAAATTAACTTCTTTACCACTTTGGTCACTTAGTACACCTATGAAGTATTTTACACCCGCTTCTTGATATAAGAACTCATGTACATCTGCTGCTTCAAATGCTATAACTTCTGCATCTGGCCAAATTTTTCTTACTCTATCAGTCCAATGCAATACACACGCACCTATATCATAAACAACTTTTGGCTCTATTCCTTGATCTTTTAATTTAATCAAGTAATCTATATGTGCTGGTGGGAATGGATATGGTTCGCGTAATTCTCTTAAAAATTGTTTAATATCAACTACAGTTGAATGTGTGTCAATAGCAGGTATATTAGTATCTATATTAAATGTAAAACTTCCAATATGTCTACATAATATAGTAGGATCTGCCCAAATCTTAAAACCTTTGTCTCTAGCTTTGGTACAAAAATCTACATCTTCGGATACTGTATTATTATGACTAATTGCACTATGATATTTAAATTGAGGATATCCTATAGATCTAAATACTTCTGATTTAACCAATGCACAACCAAATCCACAACCCGCTACCTCTAACAATGATCTGCCTTTTAATTTTCCATAAGGCATATTAGCAACACCGCCGGTTGGAGTGTGTTCATATATTTCTAATATATGTTGTCCCGGTTTACGTTGTATATACAAACCACTTATTACATCTTTATCGTGGGATAATAATTTAGCTAATGTATCTGGAGGAAATGCAATGTCACTATCTACTGAAAACAAGTAATCAAATCCATTTATTACCCAATCTGCAATTAAATTGCGTACTTGATCTATATTGTATCCATAGAAAAATTGAAACATTGTTTCATATCCATCAGGTACAATAAGATCATATATGCTTTTAAATGTATCTGGTTCAATGTTCTTAGCTGTAGGAATTGCTATAAGTATCTTTTTTTTTGGTTGAATCATATTGTTTACTATCTCTCTTGCATTTTTATTTTGTTCTTCTGCATTAACTTTATAATCATTTAATGGACTTGCATCATTATAATTATAAACTATATCTGTTATGCATTTTACTCGATCTGGATCTGCTGTTTCTATTAATGCATAAAATACACTTCCGTCTCCGCCTGCTCTATACCAATTACCATTACTATCTTTAAATTTACTGTCATCGATTTTATCTAACAATAATTTTTTAAATGTACGTAAATGTGTATAAGGTAATATCCAATTAAAATGATAGTTTCTGTATAATCGATTTTGTTTAATTTCTTCAGGATATGGTTGGCTGATTAATGGAATATTATCAACCATGCTCCAACAGGAACCATAAGTAAATTCAGTAGTTCCATCATAGATAGAATTATAATAAGAAAATATAGTATTGTCATTAACAAGGCTATCATCACCATCTAATAACATAATAATAGCATCATCTTTGATCATTGATCTAATATTTTGTATTTGATTCCTAACTGCCCCTAAATTCTCTTTATTTGAAATAACTGTGAACTTATTTCTAATATCTGCAGGCATCGGCCTTAATGTTTCTATGATGACTTCTAGACTATTATCTGTACTAGCATCATCTATTAAAATGTGTTCATAATTATCATAATCTTGTGTGGCCACACTAGTCACACAACGAGAAATATATTCAGCACAATTATAGAAAGGACTAATAACTACTATCTTTTGTTCATTACCTGATTTATAGTTTTCCAATTCTATAACATTAGTAAATCTACGATTCCATATTTTGTGTACTCTATGATTAATCTTTGAAACTCGACGATAGCTATCTCTAGATAGATATTTTCCTAACTTATGGGCTATAAATTGTTTCCACTGTAGAGCCACAGTATCCCAGCCTGCAATATCTTTAACAATATTACAGTAGTATTGTTTTTGTTGATGCAGATATCGATTATGATATGCTTTTATAGTCATTTCTACAAATTTATTAACTTGTTCGGGACTATTAATATCGGGAAACAATCCGTTAGGTTCTATAGAATAATCTATATGATAACAAGCACCTTCTAATGCAATTTCTTCCAATGCACCAAATCTACAAGTGATCACAGGAGTGTTATATAATAAGCTCTCCAATGATGATATACCAAATGTTTCAGGAAATGCCGCCGGGTAAATCATAAAACTAGCAGAAGTTAATATATCGGCAATTTCTTTTTGTGAAATAACTCCAGTATATTCAATGCCAAGTTCTAAATTGCCTGGATCAGCTGCCATTCGACGCCAATCTTTTTCTTGCTGATCGGGTGCTGAACTTTCACTGAATCTATAATAGCCACCTATGACTTTTAATCTAGCACTGGGTATCATAGCCTTTACCTTAGGCCAAATATGATTTACTAATGGAATCATACCCTTAGTCACACTAGCATTATATACAAATAAGTTATGATCCTTGGCTTTGATATCAACTTCTTTTTTATAATTTCTAGCACCATTACGTGTGATAAACATCTTACGTTTTAGTACTTCAAAATTGCGTCTGCGGCCGTGATTACAATTTGCAACATAGGTTAAGTGGAAATCGCTGAGAGTGAATATATCAGTTATACGATCAGCAACTGTAAGTTCCTCAATGATGTTATCACCTAGACAAAATGTATCATGCATCCATAATATACGCATTGTTGCTTTGGACAATATCCTATCATACAAATTCATGCTATAGAATGGATTTGCTCTATTATCTCCTAATTTGTCATAGTCTTTAGGATCAGTAAATGGTATTACTGTACGTGAACTAATAACAATATCAAAAACATGATCATTAGCCAATTCAATTAATGGTTTATATTCAACTCCGTTATAGTTTCCAGGTTTTGCGTGATCCATACCACAATTATTAAATACTGTAACAGTAAATCCAATTTGTGCTAATTCTCGTGCTATAAGTGTAACAGCACTTTCACTACCACCAAGCCCTTGACGGTCTATAGTATTACCATCGTAGGGTATACCAATAATATCTATAATAGCAAGTTTCATATATGCTATTAATTATACACTAAATGAATGTAATGTCAAAGATCTTGATATTAAAATGATATGGTGCCGCCGGGATAATCAAATACATATATTCTGAATCCTTTTTCTAAAGTATATGTATAGGATCCTGTTACAGAAGATGCTAGAGGGAAACCACTATCGTACCAAAATATAACCCTACCGTTTTGTCCAGACCCACCTTGATTTGAAGGATTAGTGTAATCAGAAAATCCGCCATTACCACCACTACCATATCCCTGAGCAGAGCCGGCAACGTTTAATCTATCCGAAGCAGGAGCCCCTCCTCTACCATATATAGCAGAATAAGAAGATCCATTGGCTACATTAACGAATAATCCATCACCAGCGGTTTGCCCTGCTGCGGATGAGCCTGCACCACCACCGGCTGCTCCACCTAAACCTGAAGAATTTCCACCGCTATTACCATATCCACCATATGTTGAGCTGCCTTGTGTTGATGCTCCTGCAAGTATAGGGTTAGAGCCAGTACTGTATCCGCCTTGTCCACCACCCGATCCTCCAGAGGCTCCCGTAGTTCCGACGTCAGCATATTGTTGTCCACCACCACCAGTCCCGCCGCCATAGGCAACTAGTGTTCCTAACACAAAAAATTCTCCAGAGATTGTAGTATCATTACCATTATTACCAGAATTTCCAGCTTGAGTAGAACCAATACGAGGAATTGGTTGCCCCCCTGCTCCTACTGTAATAGTTAATGGATATCCATAAATTGAGCTAGGTTGTTTATATGTTGGCCCAAATGATCCAACTATTAATCCACCTGCACCACCGGCACCACCGCCGGAAATGGTTCCAGTTCTAGTTCCGTTACCGCCTGAACCGCCACCACCAATAGCCAAATAATTAATTATTGGGATTACACCGCTCGACGACCATACACCGTCAAATGCTCCCTGCATTTCTTCTCTCATTGACCAAACACCAGATATGTTGGATTGACTAACAGGAACATAATAACGTTGGATTATATGTCTAGGATTATTACTCATATTATTAGAATTTTATTGAACCGCTGCCGGTGAATTTGTATATATGGTATCCATTCTGTTTTGAATAGGTATATGTACCTGTAATGATACTAGGTTTGTTGTAAGAGGCAGACCACCAAAGTATAACCACTCCATCTTGACCATTATGATTTTCGCCAGTAAAGTTATAGTGAGATCCTTGTCCACCGTTACCGGAATTTGCAGTGATTACCTCATCTAGGGTGCCTGCTCCTTGAGCAAATGTGCCTGCTATTGTTGATCCGTCTGCAATGTTTATATATAATCCAGGACCACGAATCAAACCTACACCTGGTCCGCCAGCACCACCACCACCACCACCTTGAAACGGGCTATTCTGTGCATTACCACCATCATAACCTTGTCTTGGAGCATTTATATAAGTTGATCCAGGATACACACCTTTACCACCAAGATGATAGCCGCCGCCGCTGCTGCCTCCCTCTCCGCCGCCGCCACCTGATGCTCCGTTGTTTCCATTATTGGGGCTGTAGCCGCCACCACCACCGCCATACGCAGTGATGATGTTAGTACTACCATTAGATAGAACTGAATTACCACCGTTATTACCACTTCCATCATTAACAGCAGTTCCACCAGCACCTATTGTAATAGTATATGTGTTAGCATTATATGCTGTAAATGTATCATTTAGTAATCCACCAGCCCCGCCACCTCCGCCGCGCTGCAAACTTACCGAGTCTCCACCAGCACCACCTCCACCAACTACAAGGTAATTAAGATTAGGAATTACACCATCAGGCCATATTCCACTAGCCCGGGCTAATCGTTGATCACGTATGGTCCAAAATCCGCCAGCTGAAATTGTTGTAGGACTATCTGGTCGACCCGGTTGAACAAGTCTTTTATAAAACTTAGACATGGTCTATTTTATATACTAGCTAATAGTTTCATATACAGCAACATATTCTAATGCCGATGCTGTACCAGATGTTATCATTATACTTGTATCTTCAGTTAGATATAAAAAGTTTCCTTTATCTACTAATTGCAAGCTGGCCCCGGCTGGTACATATATGTTATAGGCTATTCTATAATTTGTTCCAGAGCCAGTGGCTGCATTATTGATAGATACTGTAGTTGGTACTGCACCATCTGTTACGTTGGTTATTACTAAAGAATTTACTTTTATAACCGCATTACTGCCTGGTGAATTATTTAACAATACATTTGCTATAATATTTGCAGGTACTTGAGCTACATATCCTGCTATAATTGACGATACATTTACAATATTTGGTGCTGACATTTTATCCTCCGAAGATCATTGACATAGCAATGGCTTTACCTGTTGATATACCACCGGATGATCCGATGTAACCTTGATCACCTTGATCACCTTTACTACCAGTATAGCCGCCTGCAGGTCCACGACTACCTGTATATCCCTTACTACCTGTCCATCCCATTGGGTCACCCTGACTACCGGTATATCCAAAACTACCAGTATAGCCGCCCGCAGGTCCACGACTACCTACATATCCTACAAGGTTTGATCCTAAAATATCTTTTATACTTATTGTTGCCATATTATCCCCAGAATTGATAAGGTATTGGTGTTATTGTGTTAGAATAAGTTATTCCAAATTTCTCTATTACCGTAATTGGTAAATCAGGGAATGTTGGGAAATATTTTGGAGTAAATGCTAAACTTAAACTAGTTGATGCTACATTTATTACTAATGGTGATTCTCCTATATTGATAGAACCTAACGGTAATCTTGATGCAGATGATAATATAGGAGATACCAATACTTCTCCTAAATTAGCAGATCCTGATATTTTAGCTACTGTGGTAGCGATTGGTATACTTACCATAGAAGTAGCAGTAAATCCAAGTTTTATAAAATTAGTTGCTGTAAAATTAGTCGATGTTGTGGGACCCCAACTAGGAGACACACTAGTGTAAAATATAGATGTTGTATTAACAATATTAACACTACCATATATAGTAAGTGTATTTGCATACAATGTTCCTAGATTAAATGTTAATTGCCCATCTAGTCTAATTATATTAAGACTTGCACATGTAGCTGTTGTTCCTAATGTAACTGTAAAAGGTGATGTACCAACATTTGAACCTATGTCAAAATATACATCGTCATTAGGAGTAGGAACAGTGGCACCACCTACTGCAAAACTAGATGTAGAAGACCAGTTCACAGTATTGGTCAAGTTCCATGTTCCACTGCCGAGTACCCAGTAACGATTAGCCATTGGATATCCTTAACTATATGTAATGAGGTAAAAGGATATCACAAATAAATTATCCCTTGACTATTAATTTACCTATTCCACCATAACCGGCAGATGTATAAGCAACATTGTGTAAACCAGATACAACATATACACGATTATCACTGGCACCAGTCTGAGTATATGATCCGAATAATTTCACTCCATTTGTGTTTATACTACCGCCAAATCCTATAGCACTTGTAATTATACCCACTGCGGATTGTCCCGTTAGGTATAATGATAGACCTGGTGAAAATGCACCAGCAGAATTGTTGGATTGCGGATGGTTAGGTATTATACGAGCAGTATAACCAGTTGCAGCAGGTATTCCTACTTTTTTAGGACTAACCATAAGCGTACCTCTTACAGGTACTATACTCAAATCACCTCTATAATCATAGGCACCTGGTGTTGTTGTACCGGCACTTGCATTGCAAATTACACCGGTAGTATTTCCAGTCCAGTTAGAATATGAAGATGTAGTTAAAGTATTTGCAGTAAATTCATAGATTGCACCACCAAGAGGTGCATTGGTTGCAGAAGCACCACTGACAAAAAGATATGGTTTAGGTGGAGTTGCTGTATAATCAAAATACCAACTAGTGGGCGAATCTGATGGTGCAATGGTAACACCAGATGGCCAATATGCAGCAAACTTAGGATTTACAATTGAAGTTCCTACACCGGTGTCAGCATTATATCTACCTATTATCATACTTTGAGCAGTAGCTATTCCTGCCTGACTAGCAACATATACGTTTCCTTGATAGTCTGGAACAGGTACGCCTAATCCAGTGGCAGCAAAAGTAGCACTGGATGTGATATATGTAGCAGATGTTACAAAATTTGAAAACACACCTGCTGAAAAAGTAGCCCTGCTAAAGGAGAAACAGAAATGAGTAAATAACGCTGTTCTTGCCACACCATATACATATTTTCCATCAATACTCAAATAAGATGTACCAGATGTAATAGTTGCAATTGTAGAGGTAGTAAACGTTTCTGTATCTACTGCAACAATTCCTGTGGCTAACGAACCATAAACAACTCTACCACCATCAAATACCATGTCAAGTACACCACCACTAGTAGCATGAGGCACCCTTAATGTCATAGGTGCACCTTGTCCTAATGATTGATCAAATGTATAAATTCCTTGATTTGTACTTACCCATATATTATTACCTATAGAAAGAACTTTAGTTGCAGTAGTAGCGGCAGGCAAAGATGCATAGAAATTAGTAGTACCAGTGGTATATACTGCTGTCCATGATTGTTCAGATCCACCATTTAACGGTAATAATAAAGATTCTGTACTTGGACCTGATGCATTCGGCCACCCACCTGTGCTATCAAGATTAACAAATACAGTGTCTAATGCACCACCTATTGGTTTAGTAATGCCTACATCATAAGCTCTACCCAATGGCATAAACTTAGTAATAGCATCTGCAGATATAGGACTTACTACTGTTTTAAGTGTATCCCAACCATATACCACAGTACCAGAACTCAAAGAGTTAGCATAAGAACCTAAATGTAAACGATTTACATCATTGGCAACAGTTAGAGAAGCAGTTGGGTAACTAGGTGGATACATTCCTCTATTAGTCACAGGTGCATAAATCTGAGCTGCTCTAGCACCAGTAGCACCGTCCGCAGTTCTTGGGAAAGCAAACATAATAGGACTAGCACTATTATTATCAGGTTGTCCATAAGGAGTACCAAGTATCAAACTATTTGTCCATGCCCAATTAGGTACTGGAGTACCCGAGGTAACATCTTCACTTGCCACACGTTCAAATTCAAATACACCAGACCATATACCGGGTTCACTCTTGATAAATGTCCAAATTACACAATGACGTGGAGTGGCAGATACTAGGATAATACTATCTTTAATATCATATCCTTGTTGGAATACCCCTCCTCCAGTCCACGTTTCATTAGTAGGAACGTGAGTAGATGCATTCCATGATTCACAGGTTGATGTGTATATAACTAATTTAACAGTATCAATACGTATGATTATATATTTGGTTGTCACACCATCTGCATTAGGAGCACTATAAACTAAAGTTGTAATAGGACTATATAATGCTCCAGGTGTTATACTAGCTGTAGTAATATCATAGAGTGTCCATCCTCCTTTGATCATTCCTAGTTGAATAGCAGGAACAATGTTTGTTGATGATGTTTCATTGCTGATATTAATTCTCAGACTATTTGTAGTGTATGATGAGGTTGTAATTGTCATAATTTTTCCGTTATATACGCAGACAATGCTGCAATTTTATTGTATTTATGCCTAAAATCCAGTTTAATATTAAATCGGTTGGTATTGTAATTGTACATACAAATCAACACCCGGATACGATGTTGATCCTACCGATAAAACATTAACAGTTAAATAATCACCTGAGGCTAGTACATAACCAGTTGTGTCAGCTGTACCTGATGTTTGCCCTGTTGATATGTTTATATTTGATATAGCGAATCCATTTTTACATAAATTTATACTAACAACAGCATCAGGTGCAATTCTAACCCTGGGTTTTACAGATGTTACATTACAAGCAAATGGAGCATACCATCGAGCCGTTCCGACAAACGTTACTAAATTTCCTGGTTGTTGTAGTGTGATAGTATTAGCACCAACACTGCCAGTGTATCCAATTGCACCCTTTGGACCACCCGTAGCAGTAACCTGCCAGGTTGAACCATTGTATACAAATTCAAATGTACTACCTTTAAGATCTAAACTTATATCGTTAGCGGCACCTTCTATAGTATTACCATTTCTTAGTACAGTAACTGGATTTCCATTACTTAGATCATTACCATCTGTCATTTGTATATATGTACCGATGCTGGCAATTGCAGGTAATGTTATACTAAACGCTTCATAAGTGTTATTCAATATGATTCTATCACCATCTATTGCTGTATAATTAGTTGATGTACTAAACCAAGGATTAGTAGCAGATCCGCTAGGACCAGGAACACCCCTACTACCTGTGTATCCTGTACTACCTGTATAACCTAATGTTGTACTTGTGGCTTTCCAAAATCCAGTTTCGTTACCCACCCAAGTCCAGGTTCTTTCACCAAATGAGAAAACCGTACCGTTAGTTGATGTTGTTGGAAAATTAATAGCTGTCATATATATATTTATTCGGTATAATTATCTATTAGATAATTTTATAGGTGGTACAAAAGTTGATGAATAACGTGCCACACCTTTAGTAATACGTAAATCTTCTATATATCCTTGGAAATAGTTTCTTGAAGCAGTGCTGGTATTTCCAATAGTTACAATTGTTGCTGTATTGTAACTATAATAATCAGGAGTGTTAACTACAAAGGATCCATTGACAAATAAGGATGTAAGACCACTAGATCTAGCCACTGCTATATGTGTCCATGTAGATGAACTAATACTTAATACGGTACTAGCGGTAGAAGTAGCCGTACTTATGTTATAGTAGAAAACTTTATTGTTGGCATATCTTAAACTTCCACCATTAATACCATGTTCTATAAAGTATGTTGAGGTGGTAGCCCAAATTGGACTTGTAGGATATACCCACAGTTCCCAAGTAAAATCATTGGCGTTGTAAATAAATCCTGTACTGCTAGAAACAGTTATAAAATCAGTACTTCCATTAAATCCAATACTATATAAATTATTTTTAGCCACTGAATTTACTAAAGTCACCGAACTTGTATTTGCTTTAATTACTGTATTACCTGAATAATCAAAGGCTCTGGTATCAACAAAGTTTGTTAATAAATTAGTTGAAGTACCTGCTACTGAAGTTAAAGGTATTTGTGATGGAACAAAGTTTCCTGTATATAATGAAGTACCTTTAACTACTCTTAAATTAGATATATAACCTTGATACCAATGAGGATTACCATCATACAGTCTTCCTATATATTGAGTTGTACCAGCAGATAGATTAATTGTGTGATTAGTTAATACATAATCTACTACACCGTTAACAAATATTCTTAATATAGAATTTGTTCTTGTCCATGCTATATGTGTCCAAGTTCCTAATGGCACAGTAGTTGATGCTGTACGTTGGGTTCCATCATAAAAGATTGCTTTAAGAGCACCACCAGCAATAGTTATTAATGAAACTATCCATGGTATACCTCCTACACTTGCTCTTGCATCAAGAATTGACGAATAATATCCAGCTAGTGTACTCTGTGGTGCTGTTGGATATACCCATACCTCTACAGTGAAATCACCAACACCTAAACTTAAAGCGTTTTGTGCAGATATAGTCAAATAATTTGTTCCACTATTAAAATATGTACTTATAATTGTAGAACTTCCAAATGGAGAGATTAATACAGTGGTTGGTGTTCCACCAAATGACACAGTATTTTGATAGGTTGAATTATCATTAATTGAACCTCTTTGTAATGTTAATAATGATACACTGCTAGCAATAGTAGATGTATTTGGATAAGGAATAGTATTAATATTTGTGGTTAAAATTGATTTAGGAATGTCGCCAAAATAAGATCCAAGATATAATGAATAATCTTTAATTATTCTAAAATTACTCATATTTCCATAAAAATGTTCAATAACACCTGAAGCACCACCAATGTATAAAGTTTCCTGATTATCTTGAATTGAAAGTGTAGAAGTTTGATGAACACGGACGCCATTTACGTAGATATTAACACTAGGTGGAATAGCGGTACCATCATATGTATAAGCAACGTGACTCCATATACCACTAGTTAATGCCGTTGTAGATGTTGAGTAAGTTGTTCCGTCAAAGAATCCTAAAAAGCCTGTACCGCTATTTAAATATCCTTCATAAGATGCAGTTGCCGATCCATATGCTGCTGCAAATGGATTTAATGCAGTAGAAGTAGTAACTCCACCAACATTAGTAATAGCAAATGAATTTCCTGATGAATCAACAATGGATATATTTTCATCAACAAAATTTGCTGTTAACAAACTAGTTGCTGCTGCACCAAAAGGATTTTTAGTTGTAGTAAGAACAGTACCTATATTAACAATGCTAACATTATTATTAGAAGTATTTGCAACAATTGGTGATTGCAATGTTAATAAAGTAGTATAATTTGGAGTAAGTGTAGGGAATCCAGGAGTAGTTCCACCTAATATACCAGCTACTGAGGTACCAACAGAACCTGGAAAAAAGGATGGCCATCGTGTTACTTCAGGATTCTGATAATAACTACGATCAGCAATAGTTAGTGCTCCTAGACCAAGCGAGTAGCCTGGAGTTGGAAGTGTTCCGCCAACTAAAAAACGTGTTGAGGTTGTAAATACAATTGGTCCAATTTGACCAGACTTTTCTTGTGTAGCTTCTAATGGTATACTAGGAGGAGTAAAATTTGTACCAGTATACGGAGTTTCACCAGTAACAAATCTAAAATCAGCAATATATCCTGTCCAACTATCGCTGCCCTGGTTTAAATAATCGCCTGCACCCATATAAATGTTATGTTGAGATCCAGAAAATCCAATTCCTGTAAGGTCACGTGTAAGTGATACTGTTCCATCATAATAAACATACATTGTAGTAGTAGTTCTACTAACCGCTATGTGATGCCATGTATTTGGTGTTATGGTTGCAACAGTATTAACTGGCGTATTAAACAAATCCCAACTAGAGGCGTTAGAAGAAGAATAAAATTGTAATACATTATTAACTTCTGCAAAGAGAAAAGCAGCATATCCAGCATTCAAGCTGCTCCGTGTTCCCATAATTTGACCAAATGATGAACCAGTGGGGGAATAGAACCAACATTCTGCTGACCAAATATCATATAAATTAAAGTATATGTTACCATTCCCTAGTTTTATATATCCATTTGTTGCATTGTTTCCAGTGTTTCCAGTGATTGAGAAAATTTTATAAGTTAATGTATTCAAACTTGCAGGAATTCTAAGTATATTACCCGATGGAACCTGGCTAAGAGTTAGTGAACTAGTTGGCTTGGTAAAGTTACCTGCGTATGCACTAATGCCTTTTACTATTCTTAGGTTAGAGATGTAACCATTTAAAGAATATCCAGCTGCTAACACAGAATTACTATCTGTGCCAATTACTGGTCTATTTGTTGCACCGAGATAATTATTTGTATCAGTAATTCCTCCTCCAATAGCCGATCCATTAATATATATATTTGAATTACTATTTCGTCTGACCAAAGCTACATGATACCAGGTACTAAGAGCCAATGCAGTTCCACCTCCATAAGAAAATGCAGCAAGATTTGCCCCAATTTGTAAACTTGGGCTAACGTAGAAGTTAATATATCCGGCCGCTGTACTAGGTGTAAGAGCAGGTCTAAAATCTAACATTAGAAACACTTTGCCAGACGCCGGTGCAGCATTCAAATATACCCATAGTTCTATAGTAAAATCTCCAGTACCAAGCACCATATCAGTAGTAGTTGGAACATACAAATATTGTGTGCTTCCATCAAATGATGCACTATAATTTAAAGATGGAATTGCTATACTTGGAAGACCACTTGTATTAGAAGTTTGTGTATTGCTCAATGGTGCATATGGTTTAATAAATGCAGTGGTATACACTGCGGCACCGGTTACTATTCTAACATTAGACATATAACCTTGGAAATACGACAAATATCCAGTATATAAGAAAGCCCCAATAACAGTTATTCTAGCAGTAACGGTTTTAGTAATAGTCCCTGAATTATCTAATACACCATTAACAAACAATTTAACAAGTCCAGATGTTCTTGTTACCGCTAGATGAACCCATGTGTTAATTGCAGTGATTATACTACCAGTAACAAATATTTGACTAGCATCTCTTATTGTAAATTGACAATGTCCATCAGCATAGGTAGATAATGCCCAATAATTAATATCAACACCACTTGGCACATTGCTTAATAATGTGCTATTCAGGGCCGCTGTTTTATAGAACCAACATTCAACCGTAAAATCACCTGTACCAAATGTACTTGCTCCAACTGGTGCTGTTAAATATGAACTGCCATTAAAATATAAACTTCCAACTTGATTATTAGCAAGTGTAGAAACCACAACAGAATTATTAACTATAGATAAATTATAATCACTATAGTCAACAATAGAATCAAGACCTCCTGTGAATCTACCTACTAATAATGTAGTATAGCTTGAAGTTGATAATGCCCGGGTATTAATGCCCCCGGAAGGATTAGCAAGTTGTGTGGTACCAAATGGTAGTAGGGGGATATTAACCTTACCTGTATATGTCAAATGTCCAGTTTCTGGGACATTGTTTACTGTTTTAATTGGGTAAACACTGTCATTTAACCTATCAACTAAACTGTTATATAATGCTATACCGTTAACTATTCTAAAGTTTGATATGTAACCTATTAGGTTGACAGTCCCTGCATATGTTGATAATGCTGCTCCTATAGATAGCACTATATCTGCTGATCTATCCGGATTGTAAAAATCACTGGGGGGCTGGATGGATACAAAAGAATCATAAAGTATAATAGGAGTTCCATTAAGATACAATGAATGAACAATTTGGGTCGCGTAGACTCCTTGATTATTTGCTTGGAGAGCTACATGGTACCATTTATTTGTAACTACAATAACAGTATTACTATAGATCTCCTGTGAATTAATCCCTGATGAATTCCCTATACTAGCAATAAACGTACCAGTATTACCATCTGTGGGTCTATAAGTTAGACTTGTTCCGTTATAAGTTGAATTACCGTTATAAATTTGGAAAATTACGTGGCGAGAGCCAAGTGTAAAAGATGAAAAATTAACCCAACATTCAATAGTGTCTTCACCAGCACCAACAAATCCTGGTGAATTTGATGAAGTAACTGTTAGATTTGAAGTTCCATTAAAATACAAACTATTGTAAAGAGGTGCTCCAGCACTAGCATTACGTTTTGCAAATAATATACTATTGTTAACACTATAATTTCCTAATGGATTTACCCAAGTTTCTATGGTCCAATTTGTACTAGATGAAAGATTAAGAGGTAATGAGTCACCAATACTTATATAACTAGTACCATTAAAATATGTACTATAATTTACATCAAATGGTGAGAATCCTTGTAATGATGTAGAAGTATTAGTTATAGTAAATGCATTGGCTGAGTAATCTACAAACCTAGTATCTGTACTTAACATTGTTAATAATACACTATTAGTAAGTGTGGTAAAATCAGTAGTAGGTGTTTTAAAAGCATTACCATATTTGGCCTGACCTTTTACAACATGTAAATTACTCATGTAACCTCTAAACGCGGTTGCTGTAGTATTTTCATGCCCTCCAATATTAATATTTTGTGTATTAATAAAATTAGCATTTGCTAGATCAAAAGTAAGAGCTGGTTTCACTGTGTTAGAAACACTAACTGCATTATTATTAGTTATAGAATTATTAAATACGCTGATATCTGCTATAGCATAGTGTTGTGCTGTTAATAACGAAACATAACTTGCGGTAAAAATTGCACTTATATAAGTGCCTGTTCCTTGCTGAGTAGTTTGTAATTCGAGAGTAGGTACCGTAAAAGTACCAGTATATAGTGCTGTACCATTAACTATTCTTAAATTAGTAATATAATTAATTGGTTTGTAGTTGATAAGATTATCATCTTTTATACCAACTACTGCACTTGTAGATCCAGGGCTTATTGCACCAGTTATGCTAGCGGTATAATCTAAAATACCATTAACATACATTCTAAAATTACTACCTGATCTTGTGGCAGCAATATGTGTCCAGGTACTTGTAGTAATAGGAGTAGTACCTATATAATATGTTCCATTGAAAAACGCTAGTGCCTTAGTAGGACCGTCAACATACCAAGCCCACGGTAGAGCAGATGCACCAGTAACTCTGGCATCAAATATTCCATTGCCACCTGATAGTAAATATGTAGGGTATATCCATGCTTCTAATGTAAAATTACCAGTTAAATTAAATGCTGTGGAACTAGGTAAAGTCAAGCGTGATGCTGCTCCACCCTGATCAAAAGCTAAACTGCCACCAGAACTAAACGGTGTGCTGGCATTATAAGTTACATTTCCTGTAATTGTAATAGGAGAAAAATTAGTAGTGCTATCATCTTTTAGATAATTACCGGATGAGTTCACATTTAATAATAATACAGTATTTGTGATATTAGTTAATGTTGAAGTTGGTTTAATAAAGTTATTGTTATATACTCCTAGACCTTTAACTACTCGCACATTAGAAATATAACCAACTGCTAGAAAACTAAAATTATTAGTATATGAGCATCCTATAACAAATCCAGAACCAACTAAATTATTACCTAGGGTAGTAGGACCAGATGATGCGAGCACACCATTTACATAAGCATATGCTATTCCATTAATTCTAACAAAGGCTACATGATTCCATTGACTTAGTGGTAGTGTCCATGAGAATGTGTCAAATGATCCACCTGTATTCAAACCAGTAAATGCACCGTTGCCTGCTAATTGTATACCGACGGCAGGTGTGCCAGTTGTAGCTGCTATGCTGCTTAAAAACCCTCGATCTGTATTGGCCACGCTTTGATACCACCAACATTCAACAGTGAAATCTCCAGTACCAAATGCAAATATTGGATTAGAAGGAACTGTTAGATATGAACTGCCATTAAAATTCAAACTTAAAGTAGATCCTACCGCATTAACTACAATAGATGGTACATTGTTACTAAATGTAGGGCTGTAGATAATAGGGTTGGCAGTAGTATCAAAACGCAGTGGCCTATTACCATCACTAGAATCTAAAAATTTATTGGCATTACTATTAACTAATAATAATGTTATGGCATTAGTAATATTAGGTGTAGGTATTACTATAGTATAGTCAGTGGTGTATACAATGGATTTAGTTATACGTATATTTGTCATATATCCAGAGAAGGGTGCGCCGCCTACTCCTAAAGTATACTTCGAAGGACCAGTAGGATATGAAAAACTTCCACTAGCGGTCGCTCCATTGGTTAACATTCTATGTACAGTTACAGATTGATTTTTTCCATTTATAAAAAGTTTTATTTCTTTGGTGCTAGATTTAAATGTTACTGCTATATGATTCCATATATTTGGTTGAATAGATCCAGCACCTGCGTAAACACCAATATATTCAGTGGCATTAGAAATTCCATACCAAAGTGATCCACTTATTTTAGTGCCCCAAGTACCGGCTAAATCATTTGGGGCTTGTCCAGGAGGTACGGTAAACATATAATAAGGAGCAAAATTAGTTGCTAAATTAACTGCACCAAAATCAGTAATGTATAAGCCTATTGGCGTTGATAAGTGCCCAGTATTGATAATAGAAGTTGACGAGGGGTTGATGAGAGGGTCGTCCCATGCATACCCACCCCACAACGAACTAGAATAAACCCAAAGATCAATTGTATAATCTTGCTGGCCGTTATGTAAGAAACTCCATTCATCGGAGGTATAATTATCATACATTGAAACGGTTGAGGTACTAATATATACAGACGTATTTTTATAAAGATCAACGTCATTATCCCACCATAAACTACCGGCTGCTGAATTTCTAGTAGAATTTGAAAGAGAACCACCTGCACTCTTTCCATTTATATAGAAAGAAGGTGATCCAAAATTTCTTACAAACGAAACATGTGTCCACACATTTAATGGAACTTTAACATTTGATGTTGCACTATAAACTGCAGGATACCCTGACTGAAAATTTAGATATCCACTAGGATCAATTATCCAATGCCAATCTGAAGAAAGAAGAGATACATTATAGGTAAGTGCTCCAACAATTAATGATCCAAAATATATATTACGTTCCGTTTGATATACCCAGGCTTCTAAAGTAAAATCGTTGGTGCCCAATGCAAACGCTGAATTTGTACTACTACTAATAGTTAAGAATGTATTTCTATTACCAAAAAATGCACTACCACTACCACCAAACGGTGTGAATACTCTTTGAATTGTTGTACTAGTTGAGTCTGCTATAAAAAAATTATTCTGTGAATTATCTTTAATTAAAGTTGCATTGGTTTTTAATGCCAATAACGCCGTGTCAGGAAGAACTGTTAAAGTTGTAGTTGGAACAACTATACTTGGTACATACAAAGCTGTTCCTGCTAGTATTCTAACATTAGATACATAACCAAACAATGTTTGATTGCTGGCTGTAATGGGACTATTAATGAAAAGTGTTTGAATTGTTAATGCTGTAGAATCTGCTACATTGGCTACAACCACACCATTGATATACATATACAACATTGAATTATATCTAACCATGGCAATATGATTCCATGTATTCAATATTATACGATCAGAGATAGGTGAAGTTACAGCTGAAGTTAAAAGACCTGTGCCGCCAGTATTTTGCCATTGTATAGTTCCATTGGCTAATAGATATAATACAGGTACACCGGCAGTGGTGCCCGCATTAGTACGCCAATCTATAATAACACTGTTTAATGTATTATATGCATTAATATATATCCAACATTCTACTGTATAATTTCCGCTACCTAATGCCAATGAGCTAGGCGAACCAAGACTTAAATTCTGTCCAGCTGCTGTTGTTGTATTAAAATATATACTACCACCAACTATAGATCTATTATATTCACCGGGTATTTTGTAAGGTGTGAATTTTGTTATAGCAGGCACACTACTCACCGTTCCAGTGCTGATTTGAAAATTATATGGACTTTTATCTACATACCAGCTACTAGCGGCAATTAACAAACTAGTATTCTTAAGTAATGATAATGGTGCTCTAGGTGCAGTAAAATTACCAGTATACACTGCGGTACCATTGACTATTCTAAAATTAGATAGATATCCAGGAAACACGCTGGTTATACCAGATCCTGCTCTACCTATCAACATATTTGAATTGGTATTATATGGTGTTATGGTAACACCACTAAATGCCAATGTTGAAATTCTAATATTATTAGTATCTGTAATAGCATTAGTATTTGTTCCACCAAACGGGTTAGCTGGTTGTTGTAAAGTTAATACACCAGTGGGTGGAAGAAAGTTTGTTCCTGTATACACCGCTACACCATTGACTATTCTAAAGTTACTAAGATATCCTGTTAGGTAGGATGATGTAGGGCTAGTAAATCCTATGTATCCAAGGCGGAGAGTATATTGATCGGTATATCCACTGATCACAGTTGATGTTGTTTGAACACCATTAATATACATTGTAGAGGTAGTGCCTTGTCTTGTGAATACTACATGATGCCATGTGTTTAGTGCAAATGTTTGAGAAGAAACTGCTGGATTTGCCGCCAATAAAATGCTGGTATAACTTGCAGTTAATATTGCTTGTATATTTGTACCGGCAACTTGTGTAGAAGTTAATCGCCCAGTGGGTGTAAAATTACCAGTATATACTGCCAGTCCTTTAACTACACGTAGGTTAGATATATACCCTTTAAAAAATGATTGTCCGCTTGTGGTTTCATTTGCAGTATAACCAATGGCCAATGACCCTGAATTTGGAAACGCTATCCCAGCAGTCATGGAACCCGAGCCAGCAGCAACACCATTTATATAAAATGTGTAAATTGTACCATTTCTCACAAATGCCACATGATTCCATTGATTTAGTGGAGCGGTTGAAGAACTAACAAAAGACCCGGGCGTGCCATAACTACCATTTGAGGACCAATCAAAATATAAGTGGCCGGCAATTAGCATAGTAAACATCCAGGATCTTCCCGGAGTTGGGCCAGCCTGATGACCTATAATAGTAGTTGAGGCGACTGTGCCAAGATAGTATACCCAAGATTCAATAGTAAAACTTCCTGATCCATAATCGAATCCACTATTTTTTGGGTTTGTTATTTGGGCATTTGTACCGTTAAAATATAAACTTCCATAACCATCAGAAAGAGGACTTGCAGGACTTAATGTTACCGCTGTGTTTGTTGGACTTAGACCAATTCCACCTCTGTCTGCAATAACCTGGCTAAGAATAGGTAATTGACTTGTACCAAAAGATATTACTACTCCAGAATTTCTATAATTAAGTGTCATCACATAAGGATTGATTGTCCATTCCCAGCCGGTAGTAGTCGCACCATCATATGTTCCGGCTATTAACATATTACTTGTTATATTATTAGTTGTAATTGTAGACGAGTTTAAATATACCCATGACTCTACTGTGTGATCACTATATAACCAATATTGCGGGGCTGGCGGAACCGTCACGGAACTAAAAGAAACAGCACCATTATTAGTTAATGTAACCGGAGTGCTGCTTGAATCTATTATTTTATTGGCATCGCTAGTAACTAATAATAGCAATGATGTGTTAACAATATTACCAATTACTTGTAATAATGGATTAAAGGATGATGTATAAACTGCGGTACCTTTAACAATTCTCAAGGTAGAAATATAACCACGATAATAACGACCTGCTTCATTATGTCTTCCTATTGTTTGACTAGTACCTCCGGCATCAATTGCACGAGTCTCACTAGCAGTATAATCAACAACACCATTAACAAAAATTTTAAATGTAGAACTTTGTCTTGTCCAGGCTATATGTGTCCAAGCATTTAATGGAATTATAGTAGTACCCGATGGATTTCCTGTGGCTCCTATTATTTGCATGTAAGCATACATATTACCTGCAGATACAAATAAGCCAACATTCCACGACGTGTTTCCAGATCCTGATCTTGCATCTATTAACCCTGCATATATACCATCAGGTGCAAGCGAGGTAGGATAAACCCACATTTCTATGGTTAAATCTCCAGTGCCAAACGAAAGTGCAGTTTGTGCCGAAAAGGTAAGAGTCTGACTGGTACCGTTGAACAACAAACTGCCTAGTGCTAGCCTTGAAGAAGTAAGAGACAATGAACTATTACCATTAAAATAAACGCTATGTAAATTATAAGTACTTGCAATGAATGGATCCAATGTACTTAAACTAACTGTACCTGACCCTATGGTTATCACGGATGTGTTAGTACTATAATCAACTATATTACTAACGTTAACAGGTAATATGGTTAATAACGATGTGTAGGTACCAGTGGATATTGCCTGTACATTACTACCACCGTAGGGGTTGGCGGTTTGTGTAATTGTTAATGGTCGAGTAGGTATAGTAAATGGCCCTGTATAAACTGCTAGACCTTTTACTATTCTTAAGTTAGAAATATAACCTTTGAAAAAACGTCCACTTTCGTTATTTCTTCCTATTACTTGAGTAGCACTTCCTGCATCTAACGGAGATGTATTAGCATTAGAAGTACTAGAAATATCTAAGGCACCATTGACATAATATTTTATTGCACCGTTTTGTTTTGTAAAAACTATATGTGTCCAATTGTTTAGTGGTATTGGAGTAACACCCGTAGGGCCACCACCAGTGTTCACTGTCATATGAAGGTACATATTACCACCAGACAATGTTAAATCAAGAGCCCAAGGTGACCCGCTTTGGCCTGCCCTTGCATCTATTAAACCTGCTGCGATGCCATCGAGTGCAAGAGCTGTAGGATATACCCACATTTCTATGGTAAATTCGCCAGTGGTACCAAACGAAAGTGAAGTTTGTGGTGCTGTCAGAGTAAGACTTTGAGTACCATCAAAAAATAAACTATTATAATATGTACTAGTTGAACCAATAGGTGGAAAGAAATTATTAACTGTAGGCCTGACTGCACTGGTCATATAATTAGGAACAATACTATAGTCTACAGCAACATTGCCTTCATTGATCAAGGAAGATGATTTTGCTATTAATATACTTGTGCCGTTATTATTGATGCCCTGTGTATTAAATCCTCCGTATGGATTAGCAACTTGTGCATTGTTTAATGGTCCTGTGGGTACTGTGAAATTATTTGTATATACTGCAACACCTTTTACAATTCTAAAGTTAGAAATATATCCATTCCAAAATTGTCCTCCACCTGATCCGTCTGATTTACCAATATATCCAGGTGCAGTATTGTGTGCGATAAGGCCGGCATAGGTATAGATTGTTCCACCTACACCATTTTGATATATTCTAAAAGAACTACCATTTCTTACTAATGCCACATGATACCATGTGTTTATTGTTAATGCAGGTAATCCAAAATCAAGATTAGCATCAATTGCCCATGTATTACCTGTATCAGATGCAATTTGCATGACCAGTTTATTTGTACTATTAAGAACACGGAATATTACACCATAGTATTGCAGTAATTCTCTTTTACCAAATATACCATTTTGTCCGTTTAATACTGTAGTATATACCCATGCCTCTATAGTAAAATCACCAGTGTTAAGTGTGATCGCCGTAGCATTGGGGATTGTTAGATATTGTGTTGTACCATTAAAGTACATACTATTAAATGTACTAGTTGAGTTAATAGGTGGATATAAAGTAGCAGCACTAACTCCTCCATTATTTGTCAGTGTAAAATTGTTTAAACTATAATCATCAAAGAAATATCGTTGATCGATAAATTTACCAACTAATAGTTGTGTGGTATTTGTAGAAGTAGAAGTTGCCAGTCCACCACCAGCTACACCGACTTGTACAACACCTATTGAGGAGGCAGGTGGCACAAATGAAGCAGTATATAATGCCTGTCCTTTAACTATACGTACATTTGATATGTAACCATTATAACAATAAGGAATACTTGCAACATTGGTTTGTTTACCAATTGAACCTGCCCCGGTACTACCTATATTTTGTATCACTGCTCCGGCACTAGTTGCAACAACAGCTCCATTTAAATATATTTTAAGATTGCCTACAGCCGATCCTGAACGAACTACAGCAACATGTGACCAAGCGTTTAATGTTATGATTGCAATTGATGTAAGCGTTGCAGCACCAGCAGCACCAGTAGCGTATGGGAATTGAATTAAACCAGCGGCACTAATTTGTATCTGCCATTGTCCAACTATAAAACTGCCGCTTGCATTTGACCAAAGGTCAATAATTTCCGAAGCAGTTGCCGATCCAACGACATATGCTAATGGATATATCCAACATTCTATGGTAAAATCACCAGTACCAAAGTTGTATCCTGCATTAGCTGATAAATTTAAATAACTTCCACCATCAAAATATAAACTATTATATATACTTTGATCAAATGGATTTAGTGCAGAATTAATTGTATTAGTTGCAACTAATACTCCAGCATTGACACTATTGTCAACTGTGGGAACTGAACTAACAGCAAATATTTGCTCTATTCCATTAACATAAAGACTATATCTACCACCATTACGTACTGCGGCAATATGATTCCATGTACCTGTTGATAATACATTAGGTGATGTGGGGTTAATATTCCATAATGTACCTGCATTTGATACTCCAACTGCGGGTTTATTTCCAGTAATATATAATCCCAAAGGAGAATAATTACTGGTATTATATTGACCGGCAATATATGCAGTACCTGCATTTGCAGTAAGATATGCCCAAGTTTCTATAGTCCAATTATTATTATTAAACGCCAATGCAAATGATGTACCAGAATTAGATGAATTTGCAATAGGTATGCTTAAATGATCAGTGGTACCATTAAACAACATACTCCAATTGTTACCAAATGGACTGAATGTTCCTTGTCCTGGATTACCGGTTGGTGTAACAACTAGATTATTTGATCCAGCGTCATTAAATCCAAGAAGTAGCCCCACATAAGAATAATATTTTGCTGTTAAGAAAGTAACAGAGGTTGCATTAGAAATGGCAGCGGTATTGGTTCCACCATATGCGTTGGCAACCTGTGTTAATTGTAATGGTCCATTAGGTACAGTAAAGTTTCCAGGATATACCACAGTACCATTAACGATTCTAAAGTTGCTGATATTCCCATATAACGGAGTTCCATAAAAGGTGCCCAGGAAGATATTGTTTGGGGAATATGATTTTCCAATTTGTAATATGTTTTTTTCTTGAAAATTAGAATCAGGTAATGTTAATGATGCATAACCAACGCCATTAACATATAGTGAGACAATATTTGATGATTTTGTAAATGCAACATGATACCAAGTGCTTGTTGAAAATACTTGTTGTGTTATAGAGGCTGTGGTAACTGCTGTTAAAAGAGTTGTAGCAGTGTTAGAAACAATAGCAGATATGTTTGTCCCGCTAGATTGTGTAATGGTTAAATTATCAGTAGGTACGGTAAAATTACCAGTATATACTGCTACTCCTTGAACTAACCTAACATTGGATATAAAAGCGAACAATTTTGCATTCATATCCAAATATCCAGTAGTACCAATATTACCGGTTGTAACATAAGAAAGAAGCCCGACACCACCAACTTGAGCATAAGTGTTGTCTGGGTTCATATAGTCGCCGCCGGTATAATAGAACCCGGTGTTACTAATTTCTTGAACTCCATTTATATAAAAACTAGGGTAGATAGGATTTACATTCTTCACAAACGCTACATGTACCCATTGTCCTATTGGTACAGATGCTGTGCTGGTCATGCTCTTATTATTAGGACCTTCAAGATATGGATAGAAGTCTCTAGTGGCACTTGATGAGTTCCACCTTCTATACACAAATTGTAACTTACATGCAGTACCGTTGTTGCCAATACCAAATGCCCAATCAACACCTTGAATAATAGGTCCAGCAAGGTTGAAAACTGGCAAATTTGGGTCCATAAATATCCATGCTTCGAGTGTAAAAGTCCGGGTGGCTCCATCGAAACTCGGTATGGTGTCCATTCTAGGACGAGAAACGGGGCCATAGTTAAAGTTATATAGAGAATTGTACATCGCCATATTTGCAAAACTACCATATCTATTATTAAATGGATTTGTTGGAAATATCCAACTTTCTAGGGATTGAGAAAGGTTGGAAGATATGTTTAGAGGAGCATTATATAAACTAATATCTGTAAGAAGTTGTCCACCAGTGTTTATTGCAGTGGTGGCTAATGTTTTTATTTTAATAGGGTTATAACCAGTGGTATCAGATTGAAAGTTAAGTGTTATTAAATAATTGTTGATTGTTAATTCCCAACCGAACATGTAAGGTATTATGTTTCCATAACCATATGTTCCGGCTATCAACATACTATTCGATGCATTAGTAACTGTGTTTAAATATACCCATGCTTCTACAGTGTAATTACCTGATACCCAACCATTTGTTTTTGTTGCACTTAAAGAACTATTATTAAAACTAACACTATAAGAATTTAAATTATTAAATGGATTTAAGCTACTGGGAGTGACTCCAAAATTAACCATGGAATTTGTAAGAGTACTGTAATCAACTATACTTGTTGAAGTTGTGGCAAATCTACCTGTTAATAACGTAGTACCTGCTGTAATTACTGATATATTGTTTGATGATGCATTTTGTACAGTGCTCAATGGTTCAGTGGGTATTGCAAAATTACCTGTATACACCACAGATGATACAACTCTAACATTTGAAAGATATCCTGTATGGAATGCATTTTGACTAGAAGCACCACCGATATAAACTCCACCAGCTACTAATGTTGGATTCCATGATTGTGTAAAAACAGAAGTTCCATTTTGATATATATAAAAAATATTACTAGCTCTAACAATAGCAACATGTGTCCACTGATTTAATGAAAATACAGCTGGCGATGTATATGTAATTACGCCAACTTGTCCAATATTAATATAATTATTGCGATGAAAAACATAAAATCCATTAGTTACAATTGTTCCAATTAACCAATGATTAGTAATGTTATCAGATGATACTGTATACATCCAAAACTCTACGGTAAAATCTGTAGTAGTTGCAGGCATTGCATTTATTGTTGCTATACTTATAAAATTATTGCCATTGAAATAAAGGCTATGATATGGCCCCGGGGCAAATGGATTTAATTTGCCAGTTAGTGAACCATTATTAGTCACAGCATATTGATTTAAACTAAGGTCTGAAATTATGCTAGAAATTTTATTCAAACTTGCTGCTGGTAATAAAGCTAAAGAATTTAACAATAAGGAATTGTTGCCAAAGTATGGATCAGATTGATTTATTGGATATAAGTTTGCAGGGATGGCATAGCTTATGATAACAATACCACTACCACCTGATCCGCCAGCACCGGTAGTACCACCGCCACCACCACCACCACCACCTGAGTTAGTTGTTCCTGCTACTCCAGCAACCGCCGATGTAGTACCACCGGGGCCTCCACCGCCATAACTACCGTTGTTGTATCCAGTTGCGTTGGCACCACCGCCACCTCCACCTGCTAGCCAAATTGGAGATCCTGTAATAAGGGTAATCGTACCTGATCCACCTTGACCCGAAGCACTGGCATTTGCAGAACCACCAACTGCACCAGCCCCACCTCCACCACCTGCATAAAGAGGTGAACCGGTATAACCTGCATTACCAGTACCACCAATATTACCTTGTGTGCTGGTGCTGGCTCCGCCGAGCCCAAATCCAGCATAGGAGCCGCCGCCTCCTGAACCGCCTGCACCACCTGATGCCTGAGGATCTATTCCAGTGCTATAATTATAGCCACCGCGACCGCCGCCTGATGCTACAAGTATGGTAACACCATTAGTTACAGTACTAGCACTTCCTGTGCCTATTGCCGGGTCGACGTCTCCTCCTGCCGCTGGCCCACCGGCGCCAATTAATATAGTTAATGTGGCAGTGATAGAATATGTCGAAGAATTTATGACACCCCCAGCCCCGCCACCACCGCCGGGACTAGTACTAATACCACCTGCAAGACCACCCCCGCCGCCACCAGCAACTACCAATACCTGTGCAGTGGTAGTAGTTACATAACTAGGTTTGGTGAATTGCCCCGATGAGGTGAATACATGGACAGCATAATAATTAATATTATCACCTATACCTGTAGAATAAAATCCCACAAAATTTCCACCATAGGTACTGGTGGAAATAACAGGTGGTTCTCTACGTTGTCTTTTAATTACCCCTAAATCATATGGCATTTTTCAAATTTCTCATTATCACTTATTTAACCGGAATAGCTTTCTGGGGTACAATGAATGGAGCAGTATATCTTGCAACTCCCTTGATAATACGTAATTCGTCAATATAGCCACTAAAAAATCCAGTTGCTAGAGCACCAGTTCCTATACGTACTATTGGATTGATAAAGCTAGGAACGGCCCCAGTATAGGTACGTCCTTCAGGAATGCCATTTAAATATAAACTAAAACTATTTGATTGTCTAACCAATGCTATGTGATTCCATGTATTAACACTAATAAATGTAGTTCCTGTTATATAAGCAAGGTTTAATGTACTAACATTCAAAGTACCTGTGGTGCCTAAAAATATATCAAACCCAGCATTGGCTAAATTTTGTGATTTCATATCAAAAATTGTTCTTATAGTTGCCGATTGTAGAGTTTGTCTATCTGCCCAAATTGTTTGTGGTAAAACATATACCCACATATCTACAGTAAAATCAAGAGTTCCTAAAGAATAACTAGAAGTAGATACTGGTATGATTGATATAGAATCAGCTACTCCTGAAAAATATATACTTTTAGAATTATATTTTGTAACAGCAGATGACATGGTAGCAGAATTTAATACAAGAACATTATGTTGCATTGTAGAATCAGTTATACCAACATTGCTAAAATTCAATAACAGTGATGTACTGTTAGTTGCATCTATAACTTTTAAAGGTGCAACAGGTGGATTAAAATTACCGCTATATATTGAGCGACCTTTTATTATTCTAAAATCTGATATATATCCACTAAAAAACGACGCTGATGTTGGGCCGTTTCTGCCTATTACTAGTTGTCCATTGGAAAAATTAGTTGATGTGTTAGTAATTAATGTTGCAATACCATTTTGATATATTGACATAACACCACCCTGCCTTGTTACAGCAATATGATTCCATGTATTAACATTAATAGCTGTAGATGAATTAGGAGATATCGTATTGTTATAACTGAATGACAGTAATCTAGTCGTTGCGGCCATGTTCAATGCAAATGAATTTGGACGTAGTGCATTGCCGTTATTGCCGGCAAAATCAAAAATACATTGAGCTGTGGTCGCTGTAGTATATACCCAGCAGTCAATAGAAAAATCTGAATCAAGTTGTAAAGGAACTGCTGTCGGCAACCCAAAAACATTATCAAACGTTATTGACCCACTACTTGTAAATGTATATATTCTATAACCACCTGACACTGTATATGTAGGTGAACCAACTGTAGCTGTTGCGACAGGATAATTATCTGAGTATCTAATAATAACAATACCAGAACCGCCGTTAGCACCATTGGCGATTACCCCACTTCCACCACCACCGCCACCCGAGTTAGTTGTTCCTGCAACTGCATTGACTGTGTTACGTCCACCAGCTCCGCCGCCGCCTGTTCCACCAGCCCCACCAACAGCACCGCCACCACCACTACCACCACCGCCACCACCTGCATATGTTACAGATGTTCCAGTAATTAAAGATGCTACGCCTGCACCACCTGCGGTTCCATTAGCATTAGAATTTATAATACTTGACGCACCTGCACCACCACCACCTGTGCCGCCCCACCCGCCGCCGAGAGCGCCGCCACCTGAGTTCGCTCCAAAAAATCCTTGTCCTGATGTGCCAGCACCGCCCAATTGACTAGCCCTACCAAAGGCACCGCCACCTGAGCCGCCTGAGCCGCCTGGTGTTGCGAAGGCACCGCCACCACCACCGCCAGTAGCAGTTATGCTACCAAAGACCGAATCTGTTCCATTACTGCCTGCTAGTCCAGAATTATTTGCACGGCCAGTACCACCACCACCCACAGTAACAGTAATTGGTGTTCCTGCGGGTACAAAAACTCCAGCAACAGTTAACAATCCACCAGCACCACCACCACCGCCGCCACCATCACTATTGTCTGCTGAACCGCCACCACCGCCGCCAGCAACTATTAAGTATTCAACTGAAGGAGTTGTAATAGTAGTTGAAAACAGATAATCACTGGTACCATTAAAAAAAGCACTACCACCTATGGATATTGGTGTATAAGGATATCCTAATGTAAATGGAGAATATTTTTGTATTTTTGGTATACTAGTAGTAGTTCCTGTGCTAATGGCAAATGATGATATACTGCTGTCAGCATGTCTATATGTATTACAAGTTAATAAAATAGTACTAGTTGATATATTTACTGGTACAGTAGGTGGAAAGATGCCAATGGTAGAATACACAGCAGAACTAGTTGATACTCTTAGATTACTAATAGATCCATTATAGAATTTATTAAAGTACGCTCCTACTACTATCCCGAATGTTTGTGTAGAATTTGTTAGTGTGCTAGATCCAGATACAACAATTGGTTGATAAACTCCATTTATATATATTGTAGGTGTACCTGCATTGGATATCCAAGAAACATGTGTCCAGGTACCGGTTGATAAAATATTTGTTGCGGTTAAAAAGTTACCAGTATTAGCTGGATCTTTCCAATACATCATTGGTTTATTAGAAGAATCTAAACCTACTCCCCATGCTAATCCTAACCCTGTAGGAGATGCATCACCTAAAATAATAGTGGCTGTATTAGATAATTGAGGTCCATTTGGATTTAACCACGCCTCAATGGTAAAACTCTTATTTGCTCCCCAGAACACGTTTTGTTGAAACGCTGTACCTGTGGTAACTGTTGACACAAATGATATATAATCTGTAACACCATTAAAAGAAGTACTCCATTGTGATCCATATGGACTAAATGCACCTTGTGAAATAGTGTTAGTTGCTGAAACAATAAAAGATGCAAAATTGTTACTACTATCTATAATACTATTATTTGTAGCTGTGTTAGAAATTTGTCCTGACAATAATAATATTGTATTTTTTAAATACGGATCAGTTATTCCAAGTCGTGTAATACGATCTGGATCAGGAATATTTGTAGGGTATCTAAATATAACAATGCCACTACCACCTGCGGCAGCAGAATTTGTAGCTAAATAATTGCCACCACCACCACCGCCACCAGAATTAACAGTACCCGCTGTAGCATTAATTTGTGCTGCTCCAACATATGCTCCATTGCCACCACCACCGATGCCACCTAGACCGGGATTATATCCACTACTACTCCATGCCCCACCACCACCCCCACCAGCATAGGCTGTCACGACACCTGAATGATTAAAATACCCGCCAGCGCCGCCGTAGCCTGCGGCGTTAAAGCCAGGTGACCATCCACCTGGCAGTCCATTTAAAGCTGGCCCACCTATATATGCATAGCCGCCGCCACCACATCCTAGAGCATTGCCGCCATGACCTCCACGGTTTCCTTGTCCCGGAAACCCTGCACCGCCGATCATGTATGCATTACTACCACCGGAGCCAGGAGCACCACCGCCACTTCCACCATTTTGTCCATTTCCATAAAATCCAGGAGCTGTACCACCACCACCACCACCACCACCAAATGCTCTGATTAACACCGACGATGTGGTAAATGGTGCAAAGGTTGACACAGTTATGGTGCCGGATGTTTGAGTTAATACATTAGTAAGTGTGGAAATATCTCCAATAGTAGCTGTGTTAAATGCTAGTAATACTGTTTGAGTAGTTATAGCATTGATATTTGTACCAGCAGACTGTGTTGCTGAACTAATAGTTGTAGGTGGAGTAAAACTATTTGTATATACCGATAATCCTCTTACTATACGATAATTGCTAAGGTAACCTTGTAGATATTGAGGAATAGCTATGTTTGTTTGATTATTACCATATCCTATCATTACGAGATTGTTGGTAAAATTTTGTGTAGCACTAGCTGTAAAACTACTAGCATCTTTTACACCATTTATATAAACATTGATTATGTTACTATTTCTTGTAACGGCTATATGACTCCACGCAGCATTTGCAACAATATTAACAGTGGTGAGATAAGTAGTCCCATTAGTATATACACCAACTTTATTATTGGAATCTAAATAAACAATAAATCCAGCATTTGCAACATCTGTACCTGAAAAACTTCTAGAATTAAATATAGGATGAACATAATTTCCACCACTTTGTCCATAAGATGCAGTTGGATATATCCAAGTTTCTATGGTAAAATTGTCGGTGCCAAACGCAAATACAGGATTAGTAACTGTTATATAACTATTGGCAAAATACGCAGAGTAAAAAAATGAAGGATTAGTTGCATTATAAATTACGGTATCACCGCCATTGGCTCCAAAATTATTTTCTACGAGGCCTCCTCCTTTTACTCCACCAGCACCTATTGTAACACCAAACGTTGTACCTGTTGAAAAATATCCTGATCCTAACGAACTTGTATAATATGCAGAGTGATTAGTAATAGTAGTACCATAATTACCAGCACTAATAGCTTGGGAGGTATATAAGTTTTCGCTACCTGATCTAAATCTACCTCTGACAGCACCGCCACCTGAAGCAGCACTCATAACAATTAATCTCAAAGCACTTGTTTGATATGTTCCTGTAGTGTATCCAGCGTTAGCCGCATCCCAAGGTGTAGCATTGGCCCAAGTTCCATTTTTACCCACCCACCAATATGTTAGATAACTAGTAAGTTGATCAGCAGCACTCCATGCAATTTGAAGGGTGTCACCGGGCACAAATGTTCCTAATGCAGTTCCTACACCTGTCCAGTTATTAACTGTGCCACCATTTAAGTTTACATATGGTATGTTAGCATATCCGTCCTTAACAGCACCATCTCTAATCAATCCAATAGCAACATCAGCAGGTCCAATACCAGTTATAGCTAATTCTAAATAATACCTTTGAAAAACAGTGTTATTATCACCGCCTTGTTCAGGTATAGGAATAGTTCTTGCACCACCACCCGTTTGTTGAACAGCACTCCAAGTAAAGTGAAATCCTCCAGTACCTCCAACAAAGTCCGAAAACACACTAGGAACCCAACCACCTACAGCATTAGCTATTGTTGATGTAGTTACTGCTATGTATGAACTGCTAGGATATATTCTATTGATGTTATTAACTACTCCAGTTGTGGCAACACCGCCTGCACCCCCGCCGCCTGCACCAGTACCAGCACTTACTCCAGAACTAGCACCACCCCCTCCACCAGCTACTGCTAAAATGTCCAAAGGATATATTGCAGATGTAACTGTAAATATACCAGATACTGTAAAAATATGGGCAATATAAGTTGTACCATTATAGATATATGACGTTATATTTCCGCCTTGGGCATAGGTACTAGTAGTTAGGGGTGTTGCTGTCGATGTTGAAAAATAACGTTGTCGACGAATTATACCTAAATCTAAGGTCATTTCTTATTCAGCTGGTAAAGTAGGTTCTTCAGAAGGTTGAGGAATTGGAATAGATATCCATGATACAGTTGCTTCATCCCATGTATAACTAAATCCTTCAACTATATCAGGCATAGGTACAGGAGATTCCCATACACAAGTATCTTCATTTAAAATCCAACTTGGATAAGGTTGTTGAACGTAGAAAGCATCTCTTTCTAAATCATATACATAACCAATTCCTGCATAATTTTTTCTTAGTGGTGTTCCACCTGATGTATGCTTGCCAGCAAATGTATTGTAGCTAGTTTGTATCCAAGAATTAGGATCACCAAACATACCTGTATTAATTACGTCTTGTTCGGCTACAATAACCTGTGTTACTATGCCGTTATCTACTTTTGCAAAATGTCCCATTTTTTACCTCGTGCGTGTATTATTTGATATTTATTAATCTAGATTTTAGTATGATTAATATTTTTGAAAATTACCAGCTGGTGGCAACTACTATACCGTCGCCGCCCTTGCCGCCTGCTCCACTAAAATTACCAGTGAATGCACCACCGCCGCCGCCACCGCCGCTGCCATAAGCACCGTCACCGCCTCTGCCACCACTACCACCAGCACCACCAGAACTGGCACCACCGGTTCCACCATAAAAGAACCATAGTCCACGTATCGGTTGAATACCATTAGAACCAGCACCACCAGATGCAGTTGTTGTGCCACCAGCAAGACCACCCGGTAATGTAGGAAATATACCAGCACCGGTAATATTGCCGCCGGTAAGACCAACAGAAGCTGCTGCTCCAAGACCAGCACCACCAGTTCCGGGTGTAACTATTAAACCAGTTGTACCTAATGAAAAAGCAGCAGCAGCAATAGCAGCACCACCTGCGGTACCAGTTAGCCCAGCAATGTTAAGACTAAGAACAGCCGATGAATAAAATGTTCCTAGAGCAGCTAAAGGTGATGCGGAAACTAGAGTAATAGCAGCAGCAGTACCAACCGTGCCACCTACAGCAAGAGCTGCGGCGGCACCAACCACACCGGCATTAACTTTAATTAATAAATTTTGTGCAGTTAAAGCAGTATCAGGATATATAGCAACATGACTAGCAACACCTGCTACCCCAACTAAGCCTGGGTTTGTATTAACTGCTGCACCACCAAGTCCACCATTGCCCACTGAGATGTATAATATATCTGGTATTGCCCACGCTGGAAAAGTAACAATGGCCTGCGATCCAGAAGGACCACCAGCACCACCGCCTGCTGTACTTGCCGCACCTACTGTACCACTGCCTCCGCCACATCCTCCTGATAATACAAAAAATTGTACAAAGTTAATGCCACGTGGTTTAACCCAAGTAGCCCAGTTTGCACCTGCCACAGGAGAGTTTGCATAAAATACCTGTACATCATACTTAGGATTACCGGCAAGATGACTTATATCTAACATAGATTAATACTTTCCGCCTATACCTGTTACATACCAACCTGTGGCCACCGCTCCACCAAATCCTACCATAACTCTATACCCTGGAGGTAATGCCAAGTTCATTGGATAATCAAGTTCAACTGTAGCGGCTGTTTGAGCAACAGCAGTTGCAGGTAATGATAATTCACCGTAGAACATATTATTAACAACATAGTCACCAGGATTGGCCAATTGCGATGAAATAATAGGAACTGTTTGTGTAAATGTACTAACTGTTGAAGCAAAATAAACATATTCGCCGCCGGCAACTGGGCCAGTATATAAACGATAACTAACTGCACCAGTTACCTGAGTCCAGTTCCAACTAATTGATCCAGTTCCTGCAGGTGCTAATACGTTAACCGCAGATGATTCAGCTGATATTGGTCCTAATCCACCCCATTGATCGATTGCCTGTACTTTGGCATAAAACGTACCAGTTGTTAATGTACCACCGGTTGCAGAAGGAGTTCCGGTAAGTGTTGTTGGAGCAATTAATGGTGATGAGAGATTCAATGTGCCTTCATTAATCCATATACGAGCAACAGTAGCAACGTTAGCACCGTCTGCTCTTGCTTTAAATCTTATTCTTTGTATAAATCCGCCGTTGGTAAGATCTGCTGTAAAAACTGGAACAACAAAAGTTCCTGTACCTGCAAAGTCTGCAATAGCAGAGTTAGTAGATGAGTTAACGATCAATACACCGCCCTGTATATCTCCTACTCTTGAAAAAATTGGGGATGAATTTCCAGCCATTTTTAATATTCCTTAAATTAATTATACGTATTTATTGCCAGTACCACCCGGCCGCTCCGGTTATGACTGAGAAATAAGAACTTACACCTGATGCACCAACATCACCTCGACTACCAACAAATCCGTTATTACCAGATGGTCCCATTGGGCCAGCAGAACCATTATATCCCACGGCACTAGTAGCAGGACCAATCCATGACCATTCATTAGCAGCTAGTTTTATTAATGTTCCTATGCTATATGGAAGATTTAATATAGGATAATCAGTATAACGAAGGGTAACAGCACCAGAATATGGTACAATTGTCACAGGGCCTGCTCCAATTTGAGAAATATCTACACGTTGCCCAATAGCAAACGCAACATCAACATCACGCGGAACAATGACTGTACCACCAACGGCATTGTTTATTTCTATTAAATATCCAGCATCGGCTGCTGCAATTGTGTATGTAGTACCAGTTTGTATGTTTAATGTTTGTACAGCATTAAATCCACCAATACTACCTGTGTATCCAAAACTACCTGTGTATCCAAAACTACCTGTATATCCAACACTACCAGAATATCCCAAGCCGCCTGTTGGTGCAACAAATAACCATTCATTTGAATCAGTTTTAACCAGCGAAGCTAGACTATATTGTAAATTTAATATTGGGTAATCTGTAGATATCACGGTAACGCCAGAATCACCAACTACAGTAACTCCACCGGTACCCAGTTGTTCTAAATCTAATCTACTTCCAATTGGGAAATTAACTAAACTTTCTGCCGGAACTGTTAGTACAATAGGGCTAGTACTGTTTAATTTTATTAATGCACCTGCATCAGTTAATGCTAAAGTATAGTTTGACGTTTGTGTATTAAATTGTTGTACTGCACTGCTAAAATTACCTAAACTACCTGTGTAACCAGTTCCAGTTCCAGCACTACCAGTATAACCACTTTGTAGTACAAAATTAAATATAGCAAATTGATTATTACCGGCATTAGTAACCGTGGCTGTAGTAGCACTATAAGTAACTGTTCCAAGTTGAACTTGAGCAGCAGTTCCAGTACTACCTGTATATCCAAGATCACCTGTTCTTATGTAATTTACACTTAATGGATCTAAATTATAAAGTGATCCAACTGTGGTATTATCTCCAATAACATATCCAACACTTACTGTATAATATGTGGTATTATTTGTTGCAGTTAGTACATTGAATACATTAGTAAATGTACTAATGCTCAATCCATAATTAATTGTTAATTGACCTTTAGGTGAACCAGAATTACTTGTAGGTATAAACTGTGCCAACCAATTAGAAATATTTGATCCAGTTACATCAGTGGTACTAATATATAACTCAGTTGTTGATGTAGTAACGGTATTGTTATATCGTATACTACCATTTAGTGTTGTACCTGGATTACTTGAGGTTGCATCAAAATAGAATCGTAATCCACTTTTTATACCTTCACTACCTGTATACCCTCTACTACCCCAATACCCTGTATTACCAGTATCACCTTTTATACCTTGACTACCTGTATATCCTTTATTACCTTGTACACCTGTATCGCCGACTGGACCTTCTGGACCTTGTACACCTTGGCTTCCTGTATATCCAATAATATTTCCAACATCTAACCATGTTGTACCATTCCATACCCACATATGTCCTGAATCGGTGGCAACATATGTGTCATTAAATAAACCTGTATAGCTACTTGGATAACCTGGCAATAAAGTATATGTTGAAGTAGTTCCTTTAATGATAACGCTGGTACCTGTGCTACCTTGACTACCAGTAAAACCAAATTGTCCAACATATCCACTAGCAGATATTTCTATCCATTGATAACTATCAGCGTCTTGTGTATATACAAGTTCAATACCATAGGTAGTATTAAACCAACGATCGCCTACTACTGGATCTGCTGGTGGAAATGCAGAATATGTATAAGAGCTTTCGCCTTTGTCGCCTCGACTACCAGTATATCCAATACTACCTGTATAACCAGTAGCAGTACTAGCACTACCAACATATCCAGCACTACCTGTATAACCTTGACTACCAGTATACCCTTGACTACCAGTATACCCCTGACTACCAGTATATCCAGCACTACCAGTATATCCAAAACTACCAGCATAGCCAACAAACTGTCCAACCGGAATCCATAAACTGCCATCCCAAACATTTAAATAACCATTATCTTGTGTTATATATCCGTCACCAGCAGTTCCTGCATAAGTCATTGGTGTTGGTGGTGTTTGATATCCCGGTAAAGATGTATATGTTGATGTACTACCTTTAATTACAACACTGGTACCTGCTGGGCCTTGACTACCTGAGTATCCCAAACTACCTGTATATCCAGTTTCTGTACTACGGCTACCGGTAAATCCAATATCACCTTGATTACCTTGTATACCTTGTTGACCCTGAGGTCCTTGATTACCTAGACTACCTGTATAGCCTATTTGTCCTTGTGTACCTGTTGAACCTGTATAACCTCGATTTCCTTGAGGGCCTGTATCACCTGCACTACCTGTATAACCTTGACTACCTGTATATGCTCTACTACCAGTATAACCTACACTACCCGTCCATCCTAATCCTTGTTCTGAACCATTTATAAGTATTGTTCCAAAAATAGTAATTTGGCCGCCGACATGTAGATCGCCTTGAATTCCGACTCCACCTAATACTTGTAGTGCTCCAGTTGTAGAACTTATAGATGAAGTGGTATTATAAATCTTAACACCTTCAGTACCCATACTCATTATATGTGTACCAGTAGTGGCTCCAAAATCAGGAGTTGATCCAGGCAATACAGTACCATCTGTCCAGAATTCAATAGTTTTTCCAGTATTGGCTGTAGCGATAACTAAATTTCCACCTTTATTAATAAGGTAGCCATCGTTGGAATTTGTTATTCCAAAATCTGGTGTTGCATAATTTTCGCTATTAATACCAAGATTTACATAATAATTACTATTGGTGCCTTTATTAGAAGTTAATACTAGATCTGTACTAGCAAAAGTGCTTGAGTTAAGATTTTGTATATTGACTTGTAAATAATCATTTACATTACCAGTGACCTGTAGAGGTACATTAGGTAATAAAGTCTCATTTAAATTTGCACCAATTTTTAATTTGTTTGCAACATTTAAATTACCGCCAACACCAACACTACCACCAACAGTTAATGCACCAGTATTGGTAGATGTTGTATTTGTGGTATTAGTAATTAATATCGCATTAGTAGTAGAATTTCCTCTATTAGTAATTGTTTGTAATGTACTAGTATTCCAAATTGTAATAGCACCAGTACTACTACTAATTGCTGTATCAGTACCTGCTGTTATTGTAGTAGCGACAATACGCTGATCGCCTGAATATAAATTACCACCAATATATAAATTACCACCGATACCTGCTCCACCTACTACTTGTAATGCACCTGTATTTGTTGATGACGATTGTGCAGATCCGGCTAATGTTAATGTATTTTGGAATGTAGGAGAACTTGTTCCGTAACTTACTAAAATATCACCAGTAGTACCTGTGCTAACAAATTTTGTAGAATTGGTAGCAGTTTGAAATAATAATTGTCCTGGACCACCACCGGTGATATAAATTGCGGCATCGGCAGTTCCGCTTACAGAACCTGTAAATGTACCAACAAAATTACTTGCGGTAAGAACACCTATTACATATAAATTGCCACCAACATTTAAATTACCACCAATGCCAGCACCACCTTCTACAACTAATGCACCGGTAGTAGTTGATGTGCTAGAACTAGTATTTGTAATATTAACTACTAATGCGGTTGTTCCAGTAAAGCTACCAGTAACACCTTGAACACCCTGTGTACCTTGAACACCTTGTTCTCCTAATACACCCTGTGTACCTTGTTCTCCTAATACACCCTGTGTACCTTGTTGTCCTAATACACCTTGAACTCCTTGTTCTCCTAATACACCCTGTGTACCTTGTTGTCCTAATACACCTTGAACTCCTTGTTGTCCTAATACACCTTGAACTCCTTGTTGTCCTAATACACCCTGTGTACCTTGTTGTCCTAATACACCTTGAACTCCTTGTTGTCCTAATACACCTTGAACTCCTTGTTGTCCTAATACACCCTGTGTACCTTGAACACCTTGTTCTCCTAATACACCCTGTGTACCTTGTTCTCCTAATACACCCTGTGTACCTTGAACACCCTGTGTACCTTGAACACCTTGTTCTCCTAATACACCCTGTGTACCTTGTTCTCCTAATACACCCTGTGTACCTTGTTGACCTAAAACGCCTTGTACGCCTTGCTGTCCGGTTAGACCTTGAACACCTTGTGTACCTTGAACACCTTGTTGTCCTAATACACCCTGAACACCTTGTTGTCCGGTTAGACCTTGAACACCTTGTGTACCTTGAACACCTTGTGTACCTTGAACTCCTTGTACGCCTTGCTGTCCGGTTAGACCCTGAACACCCTGTGTACCTTGAACACCTTGTGTACCAAAAGTTCCTTGAATACCTTGTGATCCTAACACTCCCTGAGCACCAGTTGCTCCAGTAGCACCTCTAGGACCCTGCCCACCTTGACTACTCTTTTCTAAGGCAACATAGTCAATCCAGGTTCTATGATTAATATTACCAAAACTAACGTGATAAATTCTAAGACTAACCTTACCACCGGAAATATATGGTGCTGAATCAATTGTGCCAAGAATAAATTCAAACCAGCCGGTAGATCCAGAATAGGTAGTAAATGTATCCCATTGACTTTGAGTATAGTTATATAAATCAATATCCTGTGTATGTCCAGATGCTTGTGTATAGTTAATATTCAATACAATACGATTGAAATCTGTAATACCATTAAAACCAACATAAACAATATGAGCAGGCTGTGTAGCCGCATCGTGAATACTATAATAGCCAGTGTTTGTTCCAGTATTATAGTCGTTGAATGTCCAAATATCACTTACACTACCAAAGTCATAAGTTCCATAAACTGTTGTAGTATTAGCAATTGTAGCCAATCCAAATACACTGCCTGGATTGTTGGTGATGTATGTAGCAGTATGTGTAATTGTTTCTAAATCAACCGCAGTTAAAATTCTTGAACCAGCAACATAGCTGGTATTCATTGCATTGATTGCACCACCAACACCTAAACCACCACGTACTACTAATGCACCTGTAGTTGTTGATATTGATTGGGTAGTTGCAGTATTGAAAATAGCAGTAACATAATTAGAGTTAGTACCGGCTACTACAATTTTAACAGTAGTTTCGGATGATAATGTACCAATTACTAAATGTCCAACTGTTGGAAACTCACTATCACCAACTAACAAATATCCATCATTGGGTCCTAAATTATCTGCAAACGTATTAGGAGCAGTTCCGTCCCATCCACTGCTGGTAATACCCATATCAATAAATGCACTAGATTCAGTAACATTATCCGCACTTGCTACAATATCTGTACTTGCCCAATTACCTGGATTAATATTTTGTACATTAATTTCCATGTAATCATTAAGATCACCGGTGAATTGGGCCATCGTTTGTGCAAATGGAGTATAACCAAGCACACCCGCATACAATGCACCACTACCTGTAACATCACCGTAGAATGTAGCACTATTAGCAGATAATACATTTAACGTTATGTTAGTACCGGTGATATAACCACTAACATTTAAATTGCCATGTAAGTATCCATCACCATTGATATTAAATCCACTATTACCACCAATACCACCTGCTACATATAATGCATTGTCAGAGAATGAAGATGTGCTGGTAAGAGTATTATTGATCCTGATAGCATGGCTGGTTGTATTACCTCTACCGGTTACACTTTCTAAAGTGCTAGTATTCCAAATTGTAATATTACCAGTGCTAGTGCTTATTGCAGTATCTGTACCAGCTGTAATAATAGTTTTAGATGCATAATCATTAACAGTAGCAGTAGTAATTACTTTCTGACCTTGAGTAAATACGTCACCGCCTACCCATAAATCTATGCCAATACTAGCACCGCCTGCAATTTTTAACGCACCGCTATCAGTTGAAGTAGTTGCATTAGTAGTATTAGATGTTTGAATTATATCATCTGTTTTAATCAGCGTAGTAGTAATTGTTGTATATTCAATAGTTAATTTTTGTGCAACTATTTCACCACCAACATATAAATTACCACCAATACCAACACCACCGTTTACTACCAACGCACCGGTAGTAGTTGATAATGATATTGTTGTATTAACAATTGTATATGTTCCACTACTTAAAGTTAAGGAAGTTCCTGCAACATCGGCATATGTGCTAGAAGATGCTTGTACTGCATTAGCTACTAAAGTACCTGTATTGAAACTTAACGCAAATCCACTTGTAGTAGCAAAGTTAGAAGTTGTAGCACTAACTGCATTGGATACTAAAGTGCTTGTGTTGAAACTTAATGCAAAACTAGAAGTAGTTGCAAAGTTAGATGTTGTAGCACTAACTGCATTGGCTACCAAAGTACCTGTATTGAAACTTAACGCAAAACCAGAAGTAGTTGCAAAGTTAGATGTTGTAGCACTAACTGCATTAGATACTAAAGTGCTTGTGTTGAAACTTAATGCAAATCCACTTGTAGTTGCAAAGTTAGATGTTGTAGCTGTATCAGCTAAGACTGCATGTGCTACTAATGTTGCTGTATTGAAACTTAACGCAAAACCACTTGTAGTAGCAAAGTTAGATGTTGTAGCACTAACTGCATTGGCTACCAAAGTACCTGTGTTGAAATTTAGAGCATAAGTAGCAGTATTGGCAAATTCTGCAAGTGTAGAGGTAGTTGCAAGTCCAGTGAATGATCCAATAAATGACCCAGCAGTTACAGATCCGCCAACATATAGATCACCACCAATCCCAACACCGCCTTCTACTATTAATGCACCTGTATCTGTTGATATTGAATTTGTTACTGTAGTTATTAACAGTGTTCCAGTAACAGTATTAACACCAACCAAAGTAGCATTAGTTATTGTATTAGACCAAATTCTTACACCATCGGTATATCCAACTAATAATTGTCCATTATTAAATGGTAATCCAAGATCTGGTTCAGCTTGACTTATATCTAAATATTCATAGCGATCAACGGAGAGATTACCACCGGTTAATTTCTTTATCTTACCGCTGAATAATCTACTTTTACTCATTGCTGGTTTCTAATATGCTTAAAACTAGATTAACACTATTATTTGCACCAGCACTAGCGGTAATACTTGCTCCAGATTCGATTACTAATTTGCCTGTTGTAACTTCACATGCGTCATTAACTGGAATTTCAAAATCTTTGAGCATAACAAAGTCGGTGGCATTTTTTACCAAAGTAAACTTTACAGTAACTGGTATTCCTCCAATGTTGGTAGCTTGTGCCCCTAATACAATAGTAGTAACATTAGCAGGTGTTTCATAGATTGTTTGAGTAACTGTAGTTAATTCAAATGCTTTTGTTTTAAACGAATTTAAAGGTAGTGTTGCGGTTGCCATATTTTATGCCCCAATTGCTAATATATACGGTGTCATTACCGCAAACAGACTTTTGGTAAATGTCCTTCCGGATATTGTTCCTATGTTGTTATTTATAACTAGGTCATTACCAATTCTGAAATCTCCTTTTTGATCTGTACCTGTAAAATATACTTTGCCCCCATTAATCGCTACAGCTTGATTTTCTGTAATAGGTTCTCCTCCTAGGTAAGGTAATGCAGCATTTATATTTGTACCAGCACCAATCCATTCAAAATTATGTGCAGAACTTTGAATTAAACTATATTGTTGGAATGTTACTGGTGTATTATCATCAACAATAGTAGACAATGTCTGTTGTAAAGTAACTGTGCTAGAATATGCATTTTCTACAATATTAGCAACTATTTCAATTAATGCTTGAGCATTATCAGAAGTTGTTTGATCACCTACGGCATTGCTAGTATCTTGTCCCACTGCTAATTGTAATGGAGTTATAGTATTTTTTAATATAACATCGTCAACTATGCTTTTAATGAATTCATAAGCAGCAATTGTGGCTAATTTTTCACTATTGGCTATTCTAAATACTGCACCATCATAATAAGAATCAGCGGCTACAGCGATTTGACTATTACCACCATACAGTACGTCATAACTAACAGCATCAATTATATATCCAACATCTCGTTTACATGTAGCTGTGCTATATACTACTCCTACATAGCTAGTATTAATAAATGCTACAGTTTCTGCCTGTATGAATGCTCTATTATTCAATAATAATTCAAATGCATGTTGGAAATTACTATTGCTGTTAGGAATTAATCCAATTGGTACATGTGGTGGAGCAACACTTGGACCATTATTAATAATATTTGTTATAGTAGATATTTTTTGATGTATCAAACGAGCTTCTGCAGTAGTTCCAACAGAAGCTGATAGGTATTGACTTACTACAGTTTGATAAGTAGCTGTTATTATTGTACTTGTAATTATTTTTTCTGATATATTTTTTATAAAATTATATGCAGCAGTAGTTTGAGGAATTTCGTTGGCAATAACAGTAGCAGTAGAATTTGTATTATAACCATAATAATAAACTCCACTCATTATACTTTGTCTATTGCCTCCATGTAGAAGGTCAAATGCTACGCTGTCAATTATGTATCCAACATCTCTATAGCATGTGGAAGTAGTATAAGTAAAATCTGGATAGTTTGTTGTTATCCAATTAATTGTATCATTTTGTATAGTGACTTTAGCATCCAGTATAGATATATAAGCAGAATTTATATCAGTATCAACGGATGCAACCCCATTAGGAACAATACGATCTGTAACACCTGTTGTACCTGTATTTAAAATATCTATAATTGTATTAAAATTATCAATTACTATATCACGTGGAGTAGTTCCACCGTGGGTATTAGCAATTGCACTAACCTGGTCCCTAACATAAGCTATAGCAGCGGTAGTAGTTGTTAATTCATTAAGAATATCTCCAACGTAACCATTCTGACTCCAATATTGTAATCCTGCAAATACACTTTGACTTGTTCCACCATAAAATAGATCAAATGCTATACTATCAACAATGAGTCCAGTATCTCTATAACAAGTGGCAGTATTATAAGTAAATCCACTTACATAGGCTACTGTTTCCTCTGCAATAAAATTCTTATTGGCTTGTAATTGAAGCACAGCATTTTGAGCATATATTGTAGATGTTGATGAAGGATTAAATGCAAACGCAGGTGTAACTCCTAATCCATTTTCCATAATATCTAATATTATATCAAATAGATTAGATATACGAGTATAGGCAGTTGTAGCAGGAGTTAATAATTCTAAAACTTTATTTTTTAAGAAAGTTACAGCATTTAATGTTTCAGTCAATTGTGTGGTAACTACTGTAGAAGATGCTGCTCTATAATAACTTGTTCCTGCCAAAATACTTTGATAATTTGTATCTAATACCATATCGTAGCATACACTATCTAAAATAGTACCTACATCTCTACTACATTTAAATTGATTAAAATCAAATCCTGGAAATATTTTTAGAATATGATTAATTGTTTGAACTTGTAATTTAGATTTATCGTTTAAAATAGTTTGTCTGGCATTTCTTAATCCTGCATCTTCTCCAGAAATAATAGGATATATTATAGTAGTATTACCTGTTTTAAATGATGTACTATCAGCAATAGTATAAAAATTACCGTCCCCAAAACTTATAGCATCGCCGATACTAGGTTTAGTACTTAAATTATCTATAACAAATGTTCTGCCATTAGTATCACCGTTGACATTACCTGTATATTTTACCGCACTTACACCGTCTGCATATAATGCATAATTACCAAAACTACTATTACTATTTGTAATAGAACAAAATCCACCCGATTCGCACAAGAAGCCTTTATCACAGCAAATGGTAAACACAGAAACTAGCTGTGTATAACCGCTGTTTAACATATGTATGCCTATACCGCCCTGGTTGTATTGTGTAAATGCGTCAACAACCATACTCTTTGTACCTAGAGCTAAATTGCCATCAACCCGCATACCTGTGCCATCCGTGGTCATACTTGTACAGTTTTGTACATATGGGCTTGTTGATATAACTCCTGCGCTGCCATCTAGTGGAAATGATATTGCTGCTGCGGGTGCTTCATGATCTTTAAATGTCATATGTGCAATATATACACCGTTATTAACATAGAATATATCGTTAGTGGAGGTAGTGGATCTAACAGTTACAGATCTTAAATTATCACCAACAATTGACACAAAATCCGGTACTGTAATAGGAGTATTTTCAATATAATCGCCGCTTTTAACAAAAATAGTAGTACCTGTACTAGCTGACGCTACTGCTGACGCGATAGTAAGTTTTGTACTAGCTAATGTACGTCCATCATTTAAGTCATTACCGCTTTTACTAACGTAGATAACATTAGAAACAGCCATGCTTAATGTAGATGTGCTTGCAGAACCAGTATAACCGCGAATACCGCCGTAGTCTAAGTCATCCCAAAAGTTTATACCGTCTCCAATTTTAAACAAATTGGTATCGGTTTCAATCCCCATTTCTGCTTCAGCGAGTTTGGGATTAACGGAATGCCATTCGAAAGCCGTTCCTCGTCTAAATTGAATTTGTACTGCCATTTTTACCTTTTATAGCTGCTCAGAGGTATTTATCAAGTTACGCCGCCGCCGTCCAAACTGGAAATTCCACCATAATTTGTGTTTGGATATCCGCCATCTAGATTATAGCTGCCACCGCCACCGCTGCCGCCGGTTCCTGGTTCGCCTTTTATACCTTGTATACCCGTAGCACCTTGTATACCAAATCCCTGAACACCTTGTCTGCCTTGTATGCCCAGGCCTTGTACGCCTTGTATACCCTGACTGCCAATTAAACCTTGTACACCTTGTATTCCGTATGTACCTTGTCTGCCTAGTGTACCCTGACTGCCGGTTAAACCTTGTACACCTTGCGTACCTGCTGAACCAGTGAATCCAGATCCGCCTTGCGTACCTGTACTACCAGTATACCCATTTAAAATAGTACCATTAATTGAAGTAAATCGTATATTATTTTGAGCGTCAACACTAATAGTAACACCAGTGGTTGTAGTACCTAATCTAATGTAACCACCTACATTTAAGTCTCCGCCAAACCCAGCACCACCAGCAATTATTAACGCTCCTGTAGAAGTTGAAATTGAAGTAGTTGTATTATTTGTTTTTATTATGTCATCAGTTTCTACTATTGTAGTTGTTACTGTGGTATATTGTATTGTTAATTTTTGTGCGACTATTTCACCACCAACATATAAATCACCACCAATACCAACACCACCACCAACAACAAGAGAACCAGTAATAGTTGATGTTGCTGATGTTGTTCCATATACTATTATATTAGTAGCTGTAATTGTTCCTGTTGATGAAATATTACCAGTTTCAATTGTATCTGCTAATACTACTAAGTTACTTCCGGTAGAAGTTATAACAGCATTAGTAAGTGTGGTTCCTATTACTAATGTGTTTATTACTAATCCACCACTTGGAGCAGTTGATAAAGTAGTTCCACCTAAATCAATAGTGTTTCCTGCTAGATAAAGTGTTCCAAATCGTTTATCAGGAGAACCTAAATCTTGTAATTTATCGGTTTCAGGAATAAATTTAAATCCTGTACTAAGTGTTACTGTGCCAGTTGTGTCAGTTTTTAGTCCTATTACAGCACTACCTGTATAACCAATACTACCAGTCCATCCGCGATCACCTTGGCTACCAGTATAACCAGTAATACCCTGAGTACCTGTTGAACCAGTGAAACCAATTTCACCTTGTGTGCCAGTTGAACCAGTGAAACCAATTTCGCCTTGTGTGCCAGTTGAACCAGTAAATCCAGTAATACCTTGCGTGCCTGTTGAACCAGTATAACCAATCTCACCCTGAGTACCAGTTGAACCAGTAAATCCAGTAATACCTTGCGTGCCTGTTGAACCAGTATAACCAACACTACCTGTATAACCAGTTTCTGTACTAGCCGAACCAGTATAGCCTATTATACCCTGAGTACCTGTACTACCTGTAAATCCAATCTCACCTTGGGTACCTGTTGAACCAGTGAAACCAATTTCGCCTTGCGTGCCAGTACTACCAGTATAACCAACACTACCTGTATAACCAGTTTCTGTACTAGCTGAACCAGTATAGCCTATTATACCCTGAGTACCTGTTGAACCAGTATAACCAATCTCACCTTGCGTACCTGTACTACCTGTATAACCAGTTATACCCTGGGTACCTGTTGAACCGGTAAAACCTATCTCTCCCTGAGTACCTGTACTACCTGTATAACCAGTTATACCTTGTGTACCTGTTGAACCAGTAAATCCAATCTCACCTTGAGTACCAGTACTACCTGTATAACCAGTTATACCCTGGGTACCAGTACTACCAGTAAAACCAATCTCGCCCTGAGTACCTGTACTACCAGTAAATCCAGTTACACCTTGAGTACCAGTTGAACCAGTGAAACCAATTATACCTTGAGTACCTGTATTACCTTGAGGGCCTTGTGGTCCCATGTTTCCTTGAAGACCTTCTGCTCCCTGTGGCCCAACAATTTGACCTACATTATTCCATGTAGATGTAATAGTATTCCAAAAATACAGATCACCATCTGCATCAACAATCCATCCGTCACCTGGGTTACCTATTGCAGGAAGACCACCAACAGTTGCTGTACTTCCTATTAAAGTGACACTAATACCTTGCTCACCTGTATAGCCACGTGGTCCTTGGGTACCAGTAGTACCTTGTAATCCCTGGTCGCCTTTATCTCCTTGACTACCAGTAAAACCAGTATAACCTTGCGTACCTGTTGAACCAGTGAAACCAATCTCACCCTGCGTGCCGGTTGAACCAGTGAAACCAATCTCACCCTGCGTGCCGGTTGAACCAGTAAATCCAGTAACACCTTGCGTACCTGTACTACCAGTGAAGCCAATCTCTCCCTGAGTACCTGTACTACCAGTGAAACCTATCTCTCCCTGAGTACCAGTACTACCAGTGAAACCTATCTCGCCCTGAGTACCAGTACTACCAGTGAAACCTATCTCGCCCTGAGTACCTGTTGAACCAGTGAAACCTATCTCGCCCTGAGTACCAGTACTACCAGTGAAACCTATCTCGCCCTGAGTACCTGTTGAACCAGTAAAACCAATCTCGCCCTGAGTACCTGTTGAACCAGTAAAACCAATCTCGCCCTGAGTACCTGTTGAACCAGTGAAACCTATCTCTCCCTGAGTACCTGTACTACCTGTATAACCAGTTACACCCTGCGTACCTGTGCTACCGGTGAAACCAATCTCTCCCTGCGTACCTGTTGAACCAGTGAAACCTATCTCGCCCTGAGTACCTGTTGAACCAGTGAAACCTATCTCGCCCTGAGTACCTGTTGAACCAGTAAAACCAATCTCGCCCTGAGTACCTGTTGAACCAGTGAAACCTATCTCTCCCTGAGTACCTGTACTACCTGTATAACCAGTTACACCCTGCGTACCTGTGCTACCGGTGAAACCAATCTCTCCCTGCGTACCTGTTGAACCAG
>Ga0214919_10000411_pt1 | contig 73063 bp, 105 predicted proteins | sample LL1503_MetaG_FD_177994 | JGI IMG/M metagenome (GOLD analysis project Ga0214919, IMG submission 177994) | Freshwater microbial communities from Lake Lanier, Atlanta, Georgia, United States - LL-1503 | ecosystem: Environmental > Aquatic > Freshwater > Lake | place: USA: Georgia | collected... | reverse complement strand
GAAGTATCCAAAGAACCTTCAGTATCTACATTAACTTCATCTGGAGTCAATTGAACTGTGTAATTTACTGCTGCTGCTGCGTATTCCAAAGCATTAGCCATTATTGTTGCACCATCAGTAGCAGGATTCCAGAAATCAACTCTAACATCTGAAGAAGGCGGGTAAAAATTTAAAGCAACACATCTACCAGCTATTGGATCACCATTATCTTTATTTGATTTTTCTGCAATTAAAGGTGATCCATTAGTCCAATTTGCAATTAGAGTAGTATAAGGGGAAAGACTTCCTGTTCCGTAATAACTAGAAGAACCGCCATCAAATGTAGTAACACCGACCATGATAGGATGATTCGGTAGCAATACAGTTCCAAGATATAATTGAGTATCCTCATCCTGTCCACCTGGATCAATAACATAGTATCCTTCATCATGCCATCTTCCATGCAAATAGCCAAATCCCCCTGCTGTTTCAAAAACCGAGGTGACAACTCCCCTTCCAGTATCAATGTAATCAGCAATTATATTTCCTAATGCAATCCTGTCATCGTAAGAATCATCATTAAAAACCAATAAAGAGTCATAGTTCAACAAAGTTGAAATGGTTGGTGTAGAATTTAAAACATCAACAATATCAATTGATTGAAATTTGTTAGTTGCCATCAATTTAGTTTGAATATCTTCAAGCCAAGTTGGTTCGTCTGTTGCTCCGAGTATTGCTATGTTCATATAATTCCTTTAATTATTTTCGTTATGGTGTTTATTATTTGGTCAATAGCCATTCTTTAAAGTTTTGCATATCAATATATATGAAAAAAACTATAATAAAATTATGATTAGACACGCAAAACCAGAAGACTTTGATTACCATGGTTTGAATGCGGTTTATATGGTGAAAGCCTAATGAAAAAGTCTTGGATGCCAATAGACATCCAAGACTTTTGATAATTGATTAAGAAAGTTTTTTCAGTTCTTCAGTAGCCTTGTCAAGCAATGCTTGTTTCTTGAAAGTGAGCTTTGTGATAGATCCGTCTTCGTTCTTACCGGATATTCTGTAAGTGACATTGATATTGTTTAAAAGAATATCAAATTGATCAACCTTGCTGGTTGGTACATCTAGTGTAAACATTGTTTTCTCCTTAAATTAAGAATTTAAAATAGATCTTAGAAGGTGATTCCAACCGCCATCTTGTGAGCCAACAGGCTGTGCGTCATACCAATCCCAGCCAAGAAAATAAACAAAGCCATCGCCATAAGGCATCTTGGCTACAATCGTCTCGTCATTATCATCGGTATAGATGCTGACAGAATTAACTGGAAGGGTATTTGTGTCGAGTGAATCAGTAGCATCCAAAGCAGGAAGGGTAGCACTTTCGTTTGGGAAAAGAATGGCTCCAGCCTCAGTGATATCAATAGGCTCAGACGCTCCATTTGTGTTAAGCGACCACCCGAATAGTTCATTCAAGAAATCTATTACATCGCCACTATCTGGATAGAACATGATGAGAGTTCCGCCACCATCGACAAAATCGGTGATTGCATTTCTAGCATCAGAGGTCAAGTATGGAAGAAGATCGCCATTTTCTAGTTCTGGAATAATGAGCTTATCCATGTTGTCAAGAGATGAAAATGTTGTTCCATCAATGTCCGTGAATTTTTTGTAGACAATTCCAGATTCATCAAACATGGCAATCAAATTGTTTGCTTCATAGGAAGTATTAGTACTTCCTTCAACATAGTCAACAAAGTCGTTGTTTACGAATATGTAGTTATCACCAGTGGTCTTGGTGATGCCCAGAACATCACCAAGTCCTTGTGTTGTTGAGTTGAAAGCAGTTCCGTCTTTAAGGTTTAGAGTTTTGGTGTTTCCATTTCCGTCTACAGTCGTGATGTAACCAGTTCTCTGAATTGAGTTGCCATCCAGCAAAGAGGTGTCGAGTGATCCTTCTCCACCTTCAGTTGGTGTATTTGTTGGACTTAATTCTAATTCGTAGTTTGGCATAGTGTTTCCTTTACATCATTTAAAGTTTTGCACATCAATATATATGAAACAAACTATAATAAAATTATGATTAGACACGCAAAACCAGAAGACTTTGATTTTATAGATCACATTGGAACAAGTAGTTATCCTGATAATTACTATGAGGGAAGTGAATCTTTTCGTTCCAAGATATTAGGATATCCAGAAGGGTGTTTCGTTTGTGAGATAAACAAGGAAATAGTAGGATATATTATTTCATTTCCTTATACTTTATGGGAATATTATCCAATAAACGAGAACTATAAGAAAGTTGAAGATCCTGACTGTCATTACATTCATGATCTTTGTGTGGAAAAAACACATCGTGGTAAGGGATATGGACTTGCTTTGGTTGATCAAGTACTAAGAATAAAATCAAATCCTAAAGTTCTTATGTCTGTTCTTGAATCTGAAAACTTTTGGAACAAGTTTGGATTTCAAAGTCAGAAAACGATTGATTATTATGGTTTGAATGCAGTTTATATGGTTAGATAATAGGACTTGATATGTTTGAAAAATATAAAGGTGCGTTTGTCATAAATCTCAAGAATGATTCTATGAGAAAAAATGAGTTTCTCAAGCAATGGAACAATGATTGGAAATTGGAATTCATAGAAGCGGTTGATAGTAGAGGGGATTTGTGGCATCAATTTGCTTATGAAAATAAAATTTCTATAGATGCCACGCAAGAACTACTCGATGCGATTAAAAACAAAAAAAGAAAATACCATGAGTCCTTGACAGAAGGTTCGGTTGGTTGTTATTTAAGTCATGTTAAATGTTGGGAAGCGTGTTTGAACAATAAAGATGGCGATTATTGTTTGATTCTAGAAGATGATTCCACAACATCAAAAGATTTTTTTTTAAAAATAAACGAAGTTGTAAATGAAGTAAAAATTAAATGGGGTATAATAAATTTAGGATGGGCTAGTACGACTCCATATCAAATTTTAAATAATAATTTAGCTATAGTTGATAGATTTTTTTTATCCCATGCTTACCTACTTAGCAATCATGGTGCGGAAACTCTTTTGAGGCTACACAATAAAATAGAAAAACAAGTTGATGCGTTTATGTCGGATCATTCCAAGGAAATAATCATACTTGGATTAATGAAAACCTTATTTTTTCAAAATTTAAAAACAAAAACACATGTTCAGACTCTAAGTGTAGAAAACATTAAGTTCCAAAATCAAAATGATTACATTATAAATTACCATAGATGATTTGATTATTTATAATTTAATTTTTCTTTTAGATATCCTATGTTTTTTAAAATTCTTTCTTTTTGTTCTTCTGGGATTTTATTTAAAAGTTTTTCAGATACTTCCAAGCCTTCTTTATAATGACCAGACCAATAACACGAAATTGTAAATTCGTCATCTATTCCGTAATCCCAAATCCAAATTTCTGAAAATAGACCCGTTTTGTTGACAGTCATTGACATAGCGTGTTTGGCCAGTATATACGCTTGGTGGTTTCTTCCGTTTCTTCTGCAAAAGCTAATTGCTCCATGAATAGCTTCGATTCTTTGTGGGCATGATTCGTGTGCCATCATGTAGCTTTGAAGGATGTCGTTCTGAGGGTATTCAAGATCTTCTTTTAGTTTTGCCATTCTGTATAACGAGATATAAACTTCTTGATCCCAAAATCCTAATTTAGATCTTTTGTTGTACCAATAAATTGCTTTTTCTTTTTCAAGTGAATCACGATAAGATTGAGCAAGATAAAATGTATATCTAGAAATTAAAAAAGGATCTGTCTCTGTTTCCAGTGCATCTTGTATAGCCTTGGCATCATGTTGATATTTTTCTATATTTTGATTTCTGGCAGAATCTTGTAATGGAATATTGCAAATTCCCTTTATCGTTTCTCTTGTTTCGATTGGCTCTTTGCATTCTAGATATTCGTGAACAACTCCTTTGTAGAAATATGGTTTTTTGTTTTTTGTAATAGATGTTCTTAAATATTCAACGCCTCCAAGTTTACAATTCATATTGTAAAGATCAAAACTTAAATTTTCTTTTATTTTGGAAAGGTCTATGCCTTCTTCGTATGTTAAAATTTCATCTGCATCAATCATCAGAACATATTCGATGTATTTTTTTTCTCTTATTTTTTCCATGGCGAAACTTCTGTTGTAAGCAAAGTTTTGCCATGGTTCGAATATTACTTGTCCTTCTACATCATTTGATTTCATCCAATTATTTATAACATCTATGGTGTCATCAGTAGATCCAGTGTCCACGATACAAACATAATCAATAAGTGGTTTTACGCTATTCAAACATCTTTCGATTATTTTGCTTTCGTTTTTGACTATCATGCATAAACCAATTTTTTTTGATTTATTATATATTTTTTCGAATTGTTTAGGTGTAATTAAATTTAATATTTCTTTTCTGTTTGTGTCGAAAAATTCCCATGTATCGGAATGGTTTTTAATTGTTTCACTTGGTTCTTTTGTAAGTATTCCTACTCCAAAATCTGTATCTACAGTGGTCAGCGTTAAATCGTTTCTTTTTGATCTTATTTTTACAAGTGACTTGTAAACAGTTCCGTTCCATTCACCAAAAATCGGTGCGCCAAAATATATATTTTCTTTTGCGTGATATTCAGAAGGCGGATTGCAATCATGTAAAATGATAGTTCCATTTTCTTTTAAGTGTTTGATTGAATTTTCTATGTCTTTATCTACTTGCATTTCAAGGTGTGAGCCATCAATGAAAATGATATCGAATTTATCTTCTGGTTTTAATGCATTAAAAAAATCATCAGATGTCATTTTGTAAGTTGCATGATCGCTATTTGGATCGACTCCTGTTTTTTTAGAACAATTTATTTGGTCGAAACAAAGACCATTGTTGATTCCTATTTCTAAATAATCAGTATAAAAATTTAATTCTATAATTTTATTTATTATTTCATATCTTTTTAAAGTTTCTTCGTTAACTTTAATTGGGTATTTTTTACTAAAGGTGCTTCTACAAGCAATTGTCAACCTGTGCATTTCAGAATCAGATTCTACTATGCTATTTGTTGTTTTTCCTATGTTTTCATTATGATGAATGACAACAGAATCGGTTACCAGAACATGTTTTATTTCATTTTTAAACAATGTCATGGAATAATCGCTATCACAATTCCAATGGTAAAAATCTTCATCAAGATCACCAATTATATTGTAGATAGATCTTTTTTGAACTATACACCAACCAGAAATTTCTTGTCGTACTTGATATCCATAAACTAGTCCTTTGTTTGCTAAGTTGGCTTGAGTCAGTGGACATAAAGGTGAAAAAGAAAGAACGCTAGGGTCGAGAGAGCTTGCTTCTAAAATTTTAGAAAACCAACCTTTTGTAAATTGCAAATCGTTGTTACATAATGCGACCCATTCTGAATTTCCTTTTTTTCTTCCATAATTTAAAAACTTGTGATACCCATAAGGAAGTATGGCTTCGCAAGTGATGACACATGGAGACATTTTCCCCCATTTAACATTTGGGTTTGATTCTACTACGAATATATTAAAAATGTTTTCCGCATTAGGTTCTGAAAGCAACAAGGAATTAATACAATCTCTTGTTAAGGATTCGCAATATTCATTTTTTGCGTAACTTACAATAACAATGTCGATTAATTTGTTTTTATCAACAAGTTCGGACAAAGAAATAGTAGAAACATCGGTAGGTTTATTATCATCAATAGGATTGAGCAATGATGGAGAGAATTTAAGATCGACAACACTTGAATCATCCGTTGTAAAGGTTTTTTTTGTGCTATTTAAAGAAGATGTTTTTTTAGCTACAAATAATATTTGGGCGAGAGCATTGCCTCTGGTTTGGTCTTTTTCTGGTCCTGCATCATAATCGAAATTGTCATCTTGTAGTTTGCAGATTGAAACTTCCATTTTTAATTTTTCAAGTATTTGATTTATATCTTTGTAGTTATAATGATTTTCTCTTTTGGTTTGTTTTCTTTCTATGTAATAAGAAAAAGTATTCTTGTGATCGTAATTGAAAATAGAAGGGAATCTCATTTTTTCATACAATACAAATTCTGGAACTGTAAAATACAAATAGCCATCTTTTTTTAGAATCCTTGACCAATTATATAATGCTATTTCTACACATTCTAAATGTTCTAGGCAATGAGAAGAATAAGCAAAATCATAAGTTTCATCTTTAATGCCATTCATAGTCATGGCATCTCCATTGGAAAGATCCCATGAGTCTACTTCTCCTTGGTGTATTTTTAATTTATCATCTCCGCATCCTATGTCGATTCCTCTTCCTTTTAGATAAGATTCAAAATGACCTTCGTTATTTCTTATTTCGTAGCATTTAGATGTTTCGTTCATAATTTAATTTTCCTTTTTTTAATCTTTTTTAAAAAAACAACCATAAACAAAAGCCGACATTTGTGCTGTGTTGTAGGATGTCAAGTTATATTTTTTAACGGATTCTTTAATATCATCAAATTGAGCTTCATGCCAAAACCAAACTTTTCGATTTATTTCTCTATTGAAAAATTCTTTATCATGTGCGTAATCATGTAACATGATAAAATCTCCATTTTTTAAAAAAGGAGCAAATTTGTTAAATTCACATTTTTTATCTCCACCATCACAAAATAGTAGTGTTTTACCTTCTTTTTGAATATTTGTTTTTATTAAATCAATTATTTTTTGATCATTTAAAATATCTCCAACTACTTGATTTACACTCACATCACATTTGTTTTTATCAAATGTTACAAAGTTATTTCCACCATACAAATTCATTAAATCATTTAGAAATAAACTAGTGCCACCTCTTTGGGTTCCCAATTCAATTACATTTTTAAATGATTGTTTTAAAAACAAAATATTTAACAAATGATGAAAGCCAGTTGCTTGACCACATTCAATTCCTTTATAGTTTGTTATTTCCATTTCTTCTATGGATTTTTCTTGTCTGTTTTCATAATCAAAGTTTTTATAAATATCCGAGAGTGTATGATTCATAATTTAATTTTATCAAAAACCATTTCTGGCGTAATACCTTTCATACATGCGTGTTGTGGATTTTCGTAAGTTTGATTTGGAGGATTGTCACATAATCCCAATGGAACTCTGCTCATTTTTGGATCTTCTTTGAAACATGGCTGGCAAGATAATCCTAATGATATGTTTTCATTGTGTGGATATCCACTTGCATCTGCTTGTGTGGAACCGAAAAGTATAACGCTTTTCGTCTTTCCTTTATTGAGCCAATTTATATTAGTTGTATGATTGAATACTGAATCTAATCCAATATGGATATTTGCCCACGCTTGTGCTGCTAGATTGTCTTCGAAGGAATCTCCACAAAAGCTACCATCTGTATTTTCTATTTGTGGATCATTTGGTCCGCCTATTTGATATATTTCAACATTTGGATTTTTTTCTTTTATAAGATTTATGAGTTCTTGCCATCCCCACCATTCTTTGTAAACAGACCAACCAGTCTTATTTTGAAAAGTTACATATCGAGGAGTGTTTCTGTTTTTAATTTTTTTTGGAAAAATCGGTAAGTCTAATGTAAATTGATCAAATGAAAATTTAGTTTCCATCTCATTCGCAAAATATTCCAGCAAATGCCGACTCATTTTTTTATGTGGATATCCTTCTCCCAATGGATACCCAATAAGATTGATGGTCTTGTCGAAATCTTCTTGTTTATATTCTTCTGATGGATAAAAATTTACGAGTTTATTGTTTAAAACAAAATTGTTCAATATAGCGTGAATTCCAGAACTACAAAAAAATGAAACTTCATTTTTTATTTTTAATTCTTGGACAAAATTAAGAGCCATCATTATATCACCGATGGCTCCCGGTCTTATTAGTGCTATTTTCCCCATAATTTAATATAGAAACGCTAATATCATTCTATTATATTTTTAATAAAGTTTTTTTGATTAACAGAGAAATAAATTATGTCTAAAATTAGGTTGACTATTGGATGGGCTTGTCACGATGATCTTGAGGGAAGTTTTTGGACTTCTTCTGCGTTAAGGCTTTACCATTTGGGAAGAGCAGAAAGCTGTAAAGATGTTCAAATATTAATATGTGACGATACTCCCAAGGAAGTAGAAGGTCTTAAAAATTTAGCTAATTTATCTCATTCCAAATACATTCATTGTCCGAAAAATAAAGGACCAGCACATGCTAAGAACTCTGTGTTTGAACATGCAGATGGTGAATATGTTTTGTTGTTGGATAGTCATGTTATGCTTCAAAATGGTGTCATAGATTATATTTTGAAAGGAATAGACGAAGATTCAATTAAAAAAGACATGTGGTGTGGTCCGCTTTTAAATGAAAACAAATCATGTATAGCAACACATATGGAACCAAAATGGCGGGGTGATTTTTTTGGTATATGGCAAACTGAATCGCCAATACCTGAAGTTTTTGAAATTCCAATGCATGGAACAGCTATGTTTTTAATGAAAAAAGAATTTTTTCCAAGGTTTAGTGATAACTTTATGGGATTTGCTGGAGAAGAAGGTTATATTCATGAAAAAGTAAGAAATAATGGCGGTAAAGTATATTGTCATTCGGCACTTGGTTGGGTGCATAGATTTTTGAGAAGCAAACCAGTTACATATAGATTATATGTGGAAGATAAAATTTATAATTATTTAATTGCGTTTTATGAAATCGGTAAAAACCCAAAACAAGTAATCAATTTCTTTTCTAAAACGCATCCAGAACCAGTAATAAATACGGCTAGGAATCAAGCCCTAGCCGTTTATCCAGACCTCTTGGAAAAGTTTTCTAATCTTACTGATACTCCTGATATAGCAAGTTAAATTATTTTTAATATTGGAATTCTAGAATCGACATATAATTCTTTGAACCTTATAGCTTGTGAACCATAAGCAGTAAATCGATCTCCGTGTTTGTATTTTATGTTGCCTATGATTACTTCTTGTGACTCAAAATTTAAGATCAAATGCTCTAAAGAATCTGGATATGGAGCCAAAGACACCAAGCTCTCTGGGGTATATGTTACTACTTCGAATTCGTAGGTAGGATATAAGTTCATTTTTTCTCCTTGTTGTTCACTTGTGTATTTATGCTTATTTGTTTATTAATTAAACAAATAAATTTTATTATTGGATTGATAGGTGATCAGATATATATCTGTATGCCTTTAATTCAATGGATCATGAATCTTGATGAGATACAACCAACAATAATACGACCAAGTAGGATTGTTAATTATTCTATTGGTCAAATAGTATATGATTTAAATGGTCAAAGGTGGCAAATAACAGACTTCAACGCATACGGAAGCAAAGAAACAGAATACCATGTCCAATATGGCGATAAAAGAAAAAGACTTAAAGATAGCGAAATAATTACTTATATTGATTTGTATTCAAAAATAAATTGTTTTAATGAATTGCAGAGTTGTTTGAACGATTTTGAATCTAAAAATTAAAAAAATTAAGGATTTTTATGTTATTTTCATATATTGGATCTGGAACCATAAATTTTTATGGTTGTGGTTTTTATAATAAGAAATTCAACATATATTATAAATGGGCAGAAGGATCGTTGTTGTTTGGCAAGAAAAAAGCTAAAAAAGGTCGATTAGAAGAAGTTTATATCAGGGAAGTTTTATTAAATAGATCGTACAATCAAATCACGCCTATATATAAGGATTCATATAACTCCTTGTGGAACGAAGAGGATTTAGTCACCAAGGCAGAGGCCATTGTTTTAATTCAAGAATATATCGACATTGAGAGGCAATCTATATTTTCTTATTTGAAAAATTGCTAACTCTATTTAACAATATGAAAACATTTAAATACATTGTAGTTTTTTCTTTTTTTATTATTTTTTATTGTGCTGTTTTGTTTATCCCAAAGTTGCATATTAAAGCGTTATTATTTAAACATAATATCGCTAACGTGTTTAAAATAAAAGGTGTAATTGAACACCCATTAGACGACATAGTTATTAAAAAGATTCGTTATATAAGTTCTAATGAATTTGAGATTTTCACTTTTGAAGATAGATTTTTAAGCGTTGTTTTGCCGTATAAAACTTCTAAGGATAGTAAAAATAAAGTTTTGTTGTTTCTAAATAATATAAATAATCCAATTTTAGTAGTCAGCAAGCAAATTGCGAGCGATTCTGTTATAGCTGATATTAGTGGAAGTTATTTTGGTAAAATTACAAACTTGAAAGATTATCTTGAAAGGAAATAGCATATGGAAAGTGGATTTTTGCTTAAATGTAAATGTGGCTTCAATAAATTTTTGAAAAACGATGACAAAGAATTTGCTAATCGATACGAAATCAAACAAAACTGTAATTGTTCTACTAAAAAATTTAAATGTCCAAATTGTGGCTATGCCATTAAAACAAAGAAGGTTAGATTTAATTGAAAACACTAAACTTGGTTCGTGCTAAAAGTTATATGTTCGGTCACGAATTCGATAAACGACAAGATATATTGTGTAATAGCGTAAAGTTTATTGTTCACAAATTGACAAAAAGGTCTAAGCCAAAAGATATAAATAAGATTGTTATAATTAATTCTTTTGGTGAAATGGGATGTGAGACTTTGGTTTCTTTGTATTGCATACCTAGTCTTATAAGGTTGAATCCGAGTTGTTATTTTATTGTTTTGGGTTTTCATGGAAGGTCATATCTTTATAAACATTTGGTAGATGAATTTTGGGAGCTTGATGATTCTTATAATTGGTTGAGAGGTTATTCTTATGCTTTTGTGAACTTATCAAATGTATATCGAAAAATTTTAGAAAAAATCAAAACACTTGGAAATATAATTTCTGGTGATGCTCTTGGTCATATCATGGTTGGAAGCACATGTAGGAATTGTGAGTATTATTTTGGTTCACAAGATCAGAACATAGCGTGTCCGAAGTGTTCGAGTAGAGATATAGATAAATCACTTTTGTCCGATATTGTAAATACAAAAAAAAGAGCAGTCAAAATACCAAAGCCTAGGGTTGAATATATTTCTTGGGCAAAAAAATTAGTTGGAGAAAATGTTGTTGGTATATTTGCCAGAAAAAGAAAATTATATAATAGAAATTTATCAATTGGTTTTTATGAGGATTTAATAAGGTTATTACAAGAACAGAAATATACTATTGTTTGGTTGGGAGAAAAAGAATCAATTCACGAATGCCCTAAAGACATGGGTGTTATAGATTTTTCTTCTATGGCTGAAAGTTATGATTTAGAAAAAACATTGGCTGTAATTGGTTGTTGTAAGTTTACGATTCAATATTGGACAGCATCTACGAGATTGGCAGGTATAACCGATACTCCTTTTGTTTTATTTGAGTCACCGGGGCAAATAATACCTAATCAAGCACAAGAGGCTCATAGAATTTGTCTGACATCAAACTATGATAAGAGAAAGATAGTGCTATGTAATTTCGACTTGGCGAGTAAAAATCAAGATATAGTCTTGAGACACACCAAGAAAGCGATTGATAATCTTTTGAACAATAATTATAGCATTGAGATAAGTTTGGTAGATCATCCTCAAACAATATACAACGAGTGTATTAGCAAACTGACATTTTGGGTGTAAAATATGAACACAGTACCGGAATTCCTTAAAAAAACTGCTGAGAGAAACGGATTCACAAGAGCAAGATTCGAAGAAAAGAAAATACCAGATGATTTTTCTTCAATTTGTATTATTCCATTTTTTGGTGATTACGAAGGATATGTTTTATTATCTAGTTTTTTACTGCATAGATTTCGAAGTTTAAAGAAATCTTCGAAATATTTTATAGTTTGTGGATATCCAAATTTTGCTAATTTATTTCCATATGTAGATGAATATTGGGCTGTTTCTGACACGCAACAATTAAAGTCTATATTCGATGATTCTAATGTTTTAGATAACAACAATACTTTATCTGGTATTTATTTTAGAAATTTAAATGAATTTTTTCAGGACGTTATAAACATAAAGGAATTTAAAAAACTTTATGAAAATGGATTTAAACAAGAATTTTTAGATGATTACAAAAACATAGTTAGATTTTTGCCGTTTATTCCATCTTCCGCTGTTCTTGGAAAAGAATTCAATAAAGAGTTGCTTACAAAGCCGGGCTATAAAATATTCTTGCATCCATCTAGAGTTATCAAAACTTGGAAAAATGGAAAGCCACATAACGATATTGTCGAAAGTGTTTTTTATAAATACCTCATAGAACATCTTCTCAAGAAAGACATAGTTCCAGTTATTTGGCAGAATCAGTTTACTTATGATTTATCTCGGGAATTTCACGATAAATGTATATTTTTACAAGACCAAGAAATTACTAATATATTTTCTGCCATGAGAGCTTGTGGTTTTGTTTTAGATTGTTTTGGCGGGGTTTCGTTTTTAGCAGCTATGGCTAGGACTCCATTTCTTTCTATAACTGAGAGAAATAGATTCAACAACAGCAAATCGTATGAAATAGAAGATTTATTAACTAGCAATATACCGCATCAACATATTTTTACTTTTGCTTCAATATTGTCGAAAGGCAATGTAGATGGTTGGAAAATAGAATTATTTCAACATATTTCTTCGAAATTAGATGCTGTGCTTCCTCTTATAAATCGTGATGCCCTACCTAATACTACAGAAAGTTATGAAGTTGTTCTTTATAAGCATTTAGTTAGAAAAAGGCAAAATAGAAATTTTGGTTTAAAATTTATAAAAATCGAGTCAGATTAATTTAAGGAGTTCACAATGAGTGTTGTTAGAGTAAGAGTAGAATTAAGAGAATTACATCCATCTGCTGGTCGTGAAGATAGAGATTTTGCATTTAGAAAAATGCATTCAGCTTTTAAAAAGGCAGTTACAGACGCTGGCGTTTTGCATGAATATAAACAACACGAATATTATGAAAGTCCAAGTGAAATTAAAAGAAGAAAAAAAAGAGAAAGTGATTTACAAAAATTAAAAGCAAAATTAAGAGAAAATTTTCCTCAAAAAAAATCAAGCAAAAAACCCCTTAATAAGAATGGCAAACCAAATAACAACAATAGAATAAATAATTCTTTTGGAGGCAAGTAATGGCTAAAAAAAACAATGTTATGAGTCTGGCTATGGAGCTTGATTTCCAAGAAAAAATAAAAACAATAGCAAAAAAAAGAAACAAATCTGTTTCTGCTTTTATAAGAGAATGCTTAGAAAAATTTATTGATTCAGATACCAATCCAGTCTATACAGTAATTTTAAAGATACCAACATCTTTAAAAGATGACCGTAAAACAATGCAAGAATGGCTTGATGTAAGAACTCAAAGTATTCTTAAAACATTGACAAATTAATGATTGATTATAATAATCTTCAAATATTACCAGCAATTAAATTACCCAAAGGCGAAGATGCTCCTTTGGATAATTTAATTGGTTTGTATAAACTGTGCAATAAAATGCAAACCTTATGCAGCAAATCTAATGGCGTTGGTCTTTCTGCGGTTCAAGTCGGTGTTCCATGGAATGTCTTTATAGCTCGTGATTCAAATAATAATTATGATTATTATTTGAATTGTAAATACGAAGGTATTGGTGAAAAGATCAAATCTATTGAAGGATGCTTGTCTATTCTCGATGAAGATGGAAAATTCAGACAATTTGAACTTGAAAGATTCGCAGAAATAAAGTTAAGTGGAAATAAGTTGAGTTTTGGAGATGTGAGTCCTTATATCAACTTGACTGTTGTTAAAGACCAGTCTTTTAAAGGTTATTATTGCATAGTGTTGCAACATGAAATTGATCACGCTAGTGGCATATTGGTTTCTGATCGAGGCAAGGAAATTAAGGTGTGGTAACATGTTAAGTAAAAAACATATGCAAAAATATTGTTTGATTGACGATCCCACGCATAAAAGGTGTCGTTATTTAGCCGAAGACGACTTCATGCTTGGTAAAAATCAATGCATGAAAAAAACTAGTATTAAAGAAATTATCGATGACGAGGTGGAATCACTTGTTGTTATTTGTAATAAAAGAAATATTGATCCCAAGAATGAAAACATACCAATGGGAGATAATTGTCAGGGATACCTGCCTCTAAAATATTTAGAACAAGGTTACGATGTTGATTGATTTTTTTACAATTCTTTTTTCATGGTTTGCAATACAATTTTTTCAAGATTATATTTTTTTGCTGAAAATATAATATTATCATTTAACGACTCATCGTTTAGCCTAACGACTTCTTTGACAACCAAATCAAGTGCTTTTTGTGCATTCTTTGCAGAACTCCTATAGTGCCATAAAATCATGCCTACTACAGATACGCTGAAAACTAATATTAAAGCACCATCTCCTTGTAGTATTTGGATACCAGAATTTTCATTTTTTGAAACTGCTGCATTTATGTTTAAAAGCCCTTGTTGTATTTCTTTCAATGTGCTGTTCGTGATTTCTCCTTGTTGTCGAACCTTGGCTAGTTCTAACATAACTCCATTTTGATTTGTTTTAATATCTTCTATTTGTCCATCTTGATTTTCTATTTTTGGATTGTTTCTTGGATTGAAATTGGAACAACCAAGAAAAGACAGACATAACACAAAGATGCAAAAAGTATTTTTCATAATTCCTCTTTTTATTTACAAGTATCTATTTACAAGACGGAAGAAAATAAATATGATTTCGAAAGTTTTAAAGTTTGATTAAAACACGGACTGTTTCTGGAGATCAAGGATGTTCGAAATTGATATTGTTTCAAGTGTTGAAGCTGAAAATTTTCATGATGAGTGTGATGGTTCGAACGAATTGCTACATGATCAAGACGCAAAGGTAGATTACAAAGTATTCGATAATTGCGACTTTTATGCGAATCATGTCCAAGACTTTGCAACCCAACAAATATTAAGATTTTTTTCCGACAAGGAATTGCATTGTGGCGGTAAGATACCACATAGTTTACTGTCAAATCCCAAACGAGTAAATTTAGTTATAAATTTAGATTTGGACTCAAGTGTTAAGATATTTTACGATCATTCTGAAAAAATGATTTCAGAATATGATCTAGCTAAGTCGAAAAGAACTGGAGAGGCATCTTGGGATATAATTGTTGTAAATGAGGTTTTAAAATTACTTTCCACATCTGGCATTCCACAACAATTTTCTGGTGGTATGCTTTTAATTTATCTCGAATTAGTAAAAGGATACGACATAAAACTGTGAGTGAAATAAAAACCAATTCAAAAGACCTTTTGTTGCTTGGGAGAAGTTGGGAATATATCACTTTGCCTAGTGACAGAAGATTTTTAGAGAAATATTTCACTACAGATATTCAAGGTGTTTTCTTTAGGTATATTTATGTTTTTGACGATTATGTTAATTTCATAGATCATACAGGTTTTTTTGTAACTAAAAGATACATGCAGAGACTATACAAAGAATTCAATGAACTTATCGAATCATACATCAAAGCAAAAAAAGATTTCGATCTTGATATGATTGTTAAAATAGAGGATGGTAAATTTTTTAACTCATGAATATATACATTCATGAACAATCTTATATCTTTTAAAGAATTTTTGATAAAATTTAGAGAATCCAGTCCGTTGACTCGTTCCAGAATGGGTTCTGCTTTAGGTTTGTATCCGCCAAGAGCAGATTTCATGTCAAGATCTACGCCTCCTCCGGGCATTATGGATAAACTACAATCAGATCTTAATAAAACGCATAAACGCAAACGAAAACATAAAAAGAAGAAAAAAAGCTCATGATTGATTTTAAGTTATGGCTTGAAATAAAAAGAACAAAAAAAAAGAAAAGAAAAATTTCAAAGCCCAAAAAATTTAAACCAGTACCGAAGACTGCACATGATATGGATGCATGGTTGAAGGAATTGGATTTGTTGGCAAAAGATTTAAGAGATTTACAGCAAGCTAAGAATAATTTTAAATTACGTCCAAAGAAAATCAATCAAATTAAAAAAAATCAAATTAAAAATCTTCCAATTAAAAAGTAGTCTGTACTAAACAATTTAATTTCGTGTATGATGCGTTTTTCATTCTTAAAAAAAGGTGAATTCATGCAGTCGGAATTAATTTTAAAAGCATGGAGTTTGCATCCATCTGCAAGCAAGATACAAAAAGCAAATTTTCAATTGAATGGACATGCCAATCAAGATGCTCTTAAATTTTGCGGACCATATAAGTTTGCAAATCAAATAGGCTTTTGGCTTTATTCTCCTGTTGATATTGATATTACTTGGAAAGGAGGAAGGGAATTTGAGCATACGATACATGGTTCATATGACAATTCTGATTATAAAATTATAAACGATTTAATTAAAGACGATGATCCTATAAGTAAAAATGGTGTTTGGATTTCACCCCAAGAGGGAAGAACTAAGTTTACTTTTGGATCTGTAGAGGATGGCGTTGTTCAAATATGGACTGGATTAATACTAAAAACACAACCAAATTGGTGTTTGCAGATAAGTTCGTGTATAAACTTTCCAGATAGAGGCTTTGAGGTTATGAATGGAGTCTTAGATACCGATTGGATGTTTTATGATATTTGGGTCAATTTAGTTTTTAAAAATAAAGATCAATGTGTGAAAATAAGAAAAAATGATTCTATTCCGTTGGCACAATTAGTGCCTATACCTAGAGAAACATATAATTCCGATTGGATTGTTGAACAACAGCCAATTAATCGACAAGAAGAAGAATCTAAAAACATATTTGAATATTGGCTTGAATATAATCAAAAAAAATTCAATTGTGGTGGAAAGCAATTTTTGACCACAGGTGGGGATTACAAAAAAACTTCTAGTACTTTTTTTTCTGAAAGACAAAGTGCTTTGTGTCCGCATCTGAAAAAAAAATCTAGAAAGGTTTGTTACATCATAAGCGATAACCAAAAGTATTTTCATATGCTTTATGTTTCTATAAAGATGCTAAGAGAATTCAACAATAAAATACCAATAGAAGTTATATTTTTATCTGATTGTATCGACCTGCCAGAAGAATTGAAATCCATAAGAGATTTGTATTCTGTCGACTTCAGTTTAAGAGTAAATAAAAATGATGAATATTTTTTTTACAATAGAGAGTATATTTCTGAATTGGAATGTGAAAGTCTACTTTATTTGGATTCTGATACATTTATAAATTTCGATGTCGAGATTTTGTTCGAAAAATATCATCAAGATTTTGTTGGTTCTGAAAATTATTGGATGCATTCTTATGGATGGAGCAAAGATTTCGTTGAAAGAGTGCAATCTCCTTACAACGGAGGCGTTTTACTAACGAATAAATCAAAACATAAAATATTATTTAAAGAATATATTTCAGTTATAAAACAAATAGAAGCTAAAACTTTGCCTGTTCATGAGTGGTGCATGGGTGTACAGAATGGATATAATAAAGAAGAAGTGGCCATTACTTTGTATTTAGATAAAACCGAATGGGTAAATGGATATTTTGAAAACAGAGATGTTTACAATGTGCGAAACATCGAAGACATACAAAGAATTCAAGATTATGGTATTTTTCACGCATATGGAAATGTTTGGGAAAAAGGACTTAAACACTTACAAGGAAAAATTAAAAATAGATTCATACCAAATAAGAGTTTCGTAAAATGACAGATCAATTAAAATACAAAAATCTAATAAGACAAATTAAAAATTCTTTTGTAATTAATGTCTTCGACAATAGTGGTATGTATATTTTTGTTTTGGCCGTAAACAAAGATGAAGATAAAAATATTATTCAAATGATTAAGTTTGAAGAGGGAATAGGCATAAGTGCTGGAGTTTACGATACTTACAATGATTGTTTCTATGTTAGATGCGAAAATTATATTCTTTTGGGTAAAGTTCCGATTTCAATAACATGTCATGTAGAAGATAATAAAAACTGGTTGCACAAGGTGCCTTTGTCGAAAAAAATATTAAATAAACTTATAGATAAAGATCAAAAAAAGATGTTTAAAAAATTTGTTACGAGTTATTCAGAAGACAATTATAGCTTTGAATTTTTACAATTATATAATTCAAAGTATAAATAATTTTTCTTAACTACTAAATAGACATATGGCTTGCTCAGATACAACAATCAACTGTAACATTACATCAAGTGGATGTACCGATCTACTTGGATGCAATTCAGGTATTTGTGCTGATTTCGCACTAAAAAGACACGACACCAAACCAGATTTTAAATTAAATTTATCGGATTGCGATGGTCCTGTTGACTTAACTGGATTAATTGCCGAAGCATCAATGTGGGCTAATGCGAAATTAAAGTCATCTATAACGACAGAAGATACGATCATATCATTTGCTGATGGAGTTGGGTTTAATCAGGTTATGATAAATGATGTTTTGATATTAGACAGAATAAGAATGCCTGAGAAATTATTAGTTGTAGATTTTGATGAAATAGGAAAAACCATTACTGTGCAAAGAGGACACGACTCTACTAATGTTCAAATTTGGAACAAAGGCACAAAAATAAAAATAATTAAATTCACTAATATAACAAGTTCGACAGAAATGATATATCAAGATGTCGAGCAAATGGATGGAAGTACAATAAACACATTGATAGAAAGTTTTATAATTTACGAATGGGGTCAATACGATACTTGTTTGCCCGGCTGTTATTGGTTAGAATTTAAATTAATGAAACCAAGTGATGTTATCACTCCTATTACATCTTCGGATCAAGTAGAATCATATGGCTGCGGATTGCCCGATGGCATCGAATGGATACGAAGATTCCCTAGCACTTCAGAAGGTTTCAAAATTCAAATTTTTGACACCCCTACTGGCGAGTAACAATTCAGTCTTATTAAGGAAAAAGTATGAGCTTTAAAAATTTTTACCAAGGTAAAAAGAACAACGAATATAAACCAGAACCATACAGAATAAATTTTTATATAAAGGCTCAACAAGTAAGATTGTTTGTAGACGAACAATTGGTCGGTATCGTCACGATAGAACAAGCCAGACAAATAGCTTATGAAAAAGATTTAGATCTTGTGGAGGTTACTCCAAACGCATCTCCTCCCGTATGTAAAGTTTTAGATTATTCTAAGTTTAAATATGAAAATAAAATCAGACAAAAAGAAAGTCTCAAGAAGCAAAAAGATTCAGTTGTTCATGTGAAAGAAATAAGACTTAGACCATGTATAGCTACACACGACCTTCAAGTCAAAGCAAATCAAGCCATAGCCTTTTTTAATGAGAATTGTAAAGTAAAATTAAATCTACAGTTAAAAGGCCATAGAGAAATGGCAAACAAAGACCAAGCACAGCAGGTATTTGCTACAATGTTGGAGCTATTGAAGGAACACTCTGTAATCGAACAAGACCCTAAATTCGAAGGAAATAGGATGTCTTGTTTGTTGTCGGTAAAAAACCAAGTTAAAAAGTAAAAAAAATCCATAAGATCATTAATTGATTTTTTAAAATTATAAAACTATAATAAATAAACAACCTTTTGGAGTTATGAAATGGCAACAATTATTGGTGCAACGGTTAAAAAAGTTAAAGAAGTTAGACCTTGTGGTTCACAGGTTCTTGTAGAGTTATTTACTTCGCAAGAAACTCTTAGCGGAGTGATTCAAATCAATGAAAAAACAGATTTGAAGCAACCTTTGCAGGGCATTATCAGAGCAGTAGGTCCTTCTTTTGAATCTAAGCATTATGGATTCAATGTTGGAGATCGTGTTTTGATCTCGGGAACTGGCGTTATGGCACCTAATTACGATGATAGTCATCGTGATAGGTTTATTATGGAACCAAGTAGCATTAAATCTGTTTTAGTGGAAAATAATGGCTAAAAAAGATTATTATGCAATCTTGGGGATCGATAAAAAATCGTCTCCCGAAGAAATTAAAAAAGCATATAGAGAAAAAGCAAAAGAGCATCATCCTGATAGAAACATAGGAGATGCTCTTTCTGTTTCCAAATTCCAAGAAATTCAAGAAGCATTTGACATATTATCAGATCCTAAGAAAAGATCGATTTATGATATGTCTGGTGTGTCTGGTATGAAATTCAACCAACAAGGAAATTGGAGGGAAACATCATTTTCCGAAGATTCATTTAATGAATTTTCTTCATTTTTCAATAAAAGTAAATTTAAAGGCAGAACGGTTTTTTATAAATTAGAAGTATCATTAGAAGATTGTTTCTATGGCTGCTCGAAAACCATATCATTAGAAAAAAATAAGATTTGTGAAAATTGTCAAGGCAGTGGGTCCACAGAATTAGAAGACTGTGGTTTTTGTTACGGCACAGGAGTGATCTCACAAAAACAGGGTAACTTCGTAGTAAATCTTGAATGTGGCAAGTGTAATGGTCAAGGCAAGACAAGCAAGGTTTCTTGCTCGCTATGTATGGGAAAAGGAACTTTCTCTAAGGAAATTAAAGAATTTACAATAAATCTACCTAAAGGCGTTTCGGCTGGCTATCAAATTGTTCTTCACAAGGAAGGCGAGCCATCAAAGCATAAGGGTGGAATGGCTGGAGATTTAATTGTAAATGTTGCAGTCGCAGAACACCCTTATTTTAAAAGAGACAATTTAAATCTTAATTTAGAGGTTCCGTTAAGCTACGGTCAATTGATTAATGGAGGCGATATATCTGTGCCATTTTTCGGGAAACAAACTTTAATGGTAAAAATACCACCAAGTCACGAAAACAACACATCAAAGCTAAAGCTAGCTGGAATGGGGTTCACTCTACCGAATGGAGCCGTAGGAGATTATGTAATTAGCATCAGGTGTGATATCCCAAGAAAAATTAACGATGAATATAAAAATTTAATTAATCAATTGTTTGAACATGAAAAAAAGCATCCATCTGAAAGAATAATGAATTGGAACAAAAAAGTCTTTTCTTAATTAGCATAGATAACACTATCATATTTATAAGGAGAATCGTTTATGAATGATGTTTTAAAAAGTAAAATGCTTTTGGTTGTAGTTGTACTTGCTGGCATTACATTGTTTTTTGGAGTTACAAATAAGTATTTCATAAACAAAATAGCAGACAGGGTGATTGAAAAATTACAGAAGGATTATTCTCCTTCTCCTTATGGCTCTGGTATAGATCCAGATAAAATCGATGTTAGCTCTTTGATTAGCAAGAAGTTGTATGATCCAAAAGCTCTTATAATAAATGTCGACAAGTGGAAAAATGAAGATTAAAAAATAATACATTTTTTAAGCATATATGCCATGTTGTTTTGATTGTGACATGGTATTTTTTGTAAAGAGTATTTTATGTTTTTGTCTTTTTCTGGTTTACCATGTAATCTTCGGTATTCCGAATATGTAAAATATAGTTTACATTTATTTTTAAGCACAAAAATAATTGGATTGGATTTGTCTTTTATGAAATCGATTTTGGATGTGAATTCTTCTTCGGGAAGTCCTTTTTGCGAAAATTTGAAGTTTATTTTATCCAATAATTTAGTCAATAAATTAATTGAATATAAATTGGAAACATCGCCATCAAGATAATTTAAATTAATCATTTTTTTGCCTTTACCTATGTATTTATGGATGTTAAATGAAAATATTAGCGATAAATCCACTTGTTCCAGTTGTATTAAAAGTCCATTGCGATAATGGAAGTATAGTTGATCGTGTGGTTTTTTTAGATAACGAAAACGAAATAGCATATGAAACGAATGAAGAATTGTCTGTAATTGATGGCGAATTAAAACAAAATCTATTTAATAAATTTAATAATCCAGATAATATATTCCCTGCTAGTGCTTCAAATGATTCTATTATTTTATTGGAAAAAAGTATCGAAAATTTTATCAAAGAGCATAGGAAAACAGAAAAAGATAGGGCAGAAGAAAAAGATAGGGAAGAAAAAGATAAGGAAGAAGAAGATAGGGAAGAAGAAAAGGAAGAAGAAGAGGAAGAAGAAGAGGAAGAAGAAGATAACAATCAATAGGAGTATTTTTTATGTTGGAAGCTGAATCTGCAAAATTTAAATTGTCTTTAACCAATGAAGGCAATGTCAAGCCACGAGGCGACTTTTCAAACATTAATTATGAAAAACTTTGTAAATGGATAGGCAATATGGAAATGACAGAAGAAGTCAAAAAAGAATGTTTATTGATATTGAAAAAATATCCACATTCTGCTTTAAAGGGATTTGTTAAAAACTTTCAAAATGTTCATCTTCGAAACGCCCAAAATAATGTTAGAAAAAACAGGAACAATGATGTCGTAAATGAAATTGGTGAAGAAACAGAAGGTATTATTATAAAGGAAGAAATTTATGAAGCCCCTCAATCTGAAGATGAAGAAAAATTACCAGATATTCCAAAGACAGAAGAGCAAACCGACTTTTTCCCACAAACTTGAAATGAATAAGGTAGATGTTAAAATATTAGCAGATAACGAAGAATTTATTCCAAAGTATCAAACCGAAGGTGCTGCTTGTGCTGATTTGGTTTGTAATTTAGATGTTGAATATTTGATAATTAATTCGCAAGATATTTTTTTAATCGATTGTGGTTTTTCTTTAGAATTGCCTTTTGGATACGAAGCACAGATAAGGCCAAGAAGTGGCATGTCTTTGCAGGGGTTTTCTGTTGTTAATTCTCCCGGAATAATAGACTCAGATTATAGAGGCAGAATTAAGGTTGCAATAAAAAATACTACTGATAAAAATCAAAAAATAATGAATAAGCAAAGAATTGCTCAGATTTCTATTCATCCAGTTACTCGATTTAATTGGGTGCCATCACAAGATATTTCTTCTTCTTCGAGAGGAGAAGGCGGATTTGGCTCCACAGGACAATAAGAGGTTAATATGAAAATTTTTGCTATAATAAGTGCAGCCAGACAAGTTGATGGAGAATATGTTATTATAAAGGCAGAAAAAGCATTTTTAAAGGCATCTAAGGCCGAGGAATGCTTCAAAAATCTTGCTAAAAACTACGCAGAAACCATTCAAACTCCAACCGCTAATATCCAATGTATTTGCGAGAGGGGAATATTTGAAATTGATGTTGAGGAATAAACATGAACAAAGATATCCCATTTAATCCGTTAGAAGGCGAAAAGCCAGAGATAACATTTAAACTAAATGATACTACCGATGAATTGGTTAGTATCATTATTGTCCACAAAGACAGACCAGAATTTCTTAATATCGCTTTGCAAACTGTAAGCGTATGTTCTACCAATAATAATATTGAAATTATTGTTGTTGACAATAATTCTGGAAAAGACAGCCAAGCGTTCTTGGATGACATCCAAGGACAGGTAAAAGTAATCAGAAATGATAAAAATTTATTTTGGTCTGCTGCTTGTAACAAAGGAGCAGAAGCTGCAAGTAAGAGTTCAAAATATATTATATTTATGCACCAAGATGTCGCCATTACTAATTTCAATTGGATAGATTTGATGATTAATGTGTCTGAATCATCAAATGCTGGAATAGTTGGAGTCGAAACTCAGTCTTATATGATTGGAAATCAGAAAATTGATTTTATTCAAGATTACTTGATCATGTTCACTAGAGAGTGCTTCAATGATATAGGAAAATGGCCAGAAGAACTTCCAGTTGTTGGGGCTTCGTTTTTAATCACTCTTAAGGCTCAACAGAAAAGCTGGAAGCCACAAGTGTTAAAATCGCCTATAGCTTGTCATTATCGTATATTTGGAATTGATGTTTCTGAATACGAAAGACATCTCGAACAAGCAATGACTATATTGCCAAAAATGATATCAGAAAACAATTCTAGGATAGTTTAGATATAAAATCTTTATGTTCTTTTTTGTCTAATGATTTTATTTTGTATTTCGAATAAAAATTTGCATACGCATGACAAAACGATTCAACAGAATCTTTTGGAGATATAGATTTCCATTTTTTCTTTTCTTCGTCTGTAAGCAAATATTCATAAACTAAATGTGCTATTTCGTGCAATACTACGAATTCTCTTCCGTAATGCCAAGGAGCAGCTATTTTAAATTCTTTATCGTCTACCATTCCTACATATTTTTTTGATCCCTTAAGCGTATGGCTGTTTTGAAATTCTACAGAAACATCTTTTAATATCGATTTGTGACTTGCCGGAATCTTGTCTAGCAAAATTTTTAATCTTTTGTCTTCGTTGTCTTTTAAAAATACTTTAAAACTTTTTATTTGCATAATAATATTTAGCTCTCAAAGTTATAAATACTTCAACAACTTTTAAATAAAGGGAAAATATGCCAAGAAAAAACAAAAAAGTTCAAGTCGAAAAAATTCAAAACGTAATAAAAAGTCATTTTAAATTAGAGTTTCTTAACTCAGCACAAAAATTAGCATACGAACAATTCGATAAACAAGATGTTCTTTTTCTTTTAGGGGCAGCTGGAACTGGAAAAAGTCATTTGGCTTGTGCTTTTGCGATTAGCGAAGTTTTGGCAAAAAGAAAAAAGAAGATAATACTCACAAGACCAATCGTTGAAGCTGGAGAATCATTAGGTTTTCTTCCCGGATCATTTGAGGAAAAAGTGGCACCATACATGATGCCAATGTACGATTGTATAGAAAGATGTGTTGGAAGAGAAGGTCCTCAAAGAGATATCATAAACAAAGCAATCGAAATAGCTCCTATTGCATACTGTAGAGGACGTACATTCCATGATTCTGTTTGTATATTCGACGAAGCACAAAATGCTACAAAAATGCAAATAAAGTTATTTTTGACTAGATTTGGTCAAAATAGCAAAGTGATTGTAACTGGAGATCCAAATCAAAGCGATATAAGAGGTGGAGAAAAAACATTAATCGAAATAGTAAACAAACTTAAAGACATAAAAGGAATATCAGCAATACATTTCAACAACGATTCTATTGTAAGACATCCTTTGATAGCTGAAATACTCAATAAACTTGAAGAAAATTTTTGAAATTACTGCAAATGAAACTAAATAAAATAGTGATGTATTTTCACCAAAGGAGATTGTTATGGCTTTGCTAGTACCAAATGTAGGCGAAATAGAATTGTTAGATAGACTTTTAAAAGGAGGGTCATCCGTTCATGATGGCAATTATACTTTGCATCTTTTTAAAAATAGTTATGTGCCACAAGATGGTTCTACTTTATCTAATTTTACAGAAGCGGATTTCGATGGTTATGCTAATAAGGCTCTGGCTCAATCTAGTTGGGCATCTGTGAGTTTGAACACTAATGACAAAGCAGAATCTTCTTATGCTCAACAATCATGGACATGTGGAGCTAATGGTAATACAATTTATGGATATTATATTACAGGCAACACATCTGGAGAACTTTTGTGGGCAGAAAAATTTGGCTCTTCCAAAGCTCTTACGAATGGTGATATTCTTAATTTAATTCCAGTAATAACCCTTTCGAATGATACATGTCCGTAATAAAATTGAATTAATTTATTTTTAAAAATTTAAATATATAAAAAGACATCATATTTGTGATGTCTTTTTTTGTTTGCTTGCCATAACTAATTGTACATGTTGATGGACTGGTGATTCTGCCAAGGAAATCAATGCTACCAAGGAGACAGGAGCAATTGATGGTGGTTATGGATTATAAAATAGGGGTATGTTAATGTCCGAATTAAACTATACATCACAGACTGGGAGTAATGATTTTTCATTTAGTGGAGATGGTTCTTCTTCTACGCCACTTAATGGTTATGTTTATAGTTATGGCGGATCACAAGTAGTTGTTTACACAGCTGGTGCATCTGGAACATTGAGTTTTAATTTTTCTCTTTACGATATGATGTCTGCTGGTGCTTCTGGATACATTCAATTAAATGCTAGTTATTTAGGTGGAGGGGTGCTTATTACTCCCGGATCTAGCTATAGCGGATCAGTATCGATATCGTCTGGTGATACTCTAACAATGTATTTCAATCCCGGCTCTGATACAAGTCACATGTCGAATTTAACTGTAACTAGTCTGTATATTACGACTACCACAACGACTACCACAACGACTACCACAACGACCCCAGAACCTACTACCACGACAACGACTACCACAACGACAGCAGCACCTATCACACAATATTATTCGGTAGCATCTGGTGGAATTACAGTATCTGGCGAATCAATATTTAAATGTAAATTTTCTTATGTTGCTTCTGGATCTTTGACTATTAGTAGTTCGGCAATTGTACTTTTAAGAAGACTATTTGTTTCATCTGGAAGTATAACAATAGGTTCTTCTGCTATATCAAAAATAAAAATTATTTATATTTTTACTGGGAACATTGTTTCATCTGGTACTTCTAATTCCAATATAATTAAATATAGATATAGACCATCTGGAACAACAACCTTAAGTGGATCTTTTAATGCTGTTCTGATTTTTAGATATGTTCCAATACACAATTTGATTTGGCGAGAAACGCAACTGCCAACAAGTGGCCAATGGAGATCTATTGCGTATGGCAATAATACATTTGCAACTCCTTCCTACGGATCTTCTATAGTTGCCTTGTCTCCAGATGGAGTTAGTTGGACGCAACAATCACTTCCAGAATCTCGTGATTGGTACGCAATTACATCTATTGAAAAAGATTTGATTGTATGGGAAGAAAGTATAAACGGTGGTTTGTCTAATTTACCAGAAAGCCCACAAGCTCTTTTTTCTAATTTGAGTGCTGGCTTTTCCACTATTAGTGGTTTTATGCCAATCGCAGATGTAGAGTATGTTTCTTTTGTAGTCCCAGTCAATTGCGAGCTTGTTGCTATAGATTTGATTTCATATGTTTCTCAAAGAAAATTTGCTTTTTTTGGCATAGACAGCGGAAGCACATGGACTGCTGGAACCAACACCGTATTAATGTTGGGTGATTATTATTTCAGCAATGATGATTTAAATAAAAATTTATTAGATCTAAGCGGTGCTGGAATATTAAGTAGTGGAAATTATGTAATAAAATTAGAACAAACAGGATCTTATACATCTTATAAAATAAGATTCGAGGTAGTTCCTATAGTTGGTTACGACAAAACAACATTTGTCGCAATAGCAAAAAACACAGACAAGGTAGCAACATCGGTGGATGGGGTCACTTGGCTAGAACAAACTTTGCCAATAAGTGCTGACTGGGAATGCATAACATATGGATACGAAACATTTATCGCAGTTGCTTACAATTCAAATGTTGCTGTAAAATCAACTGATTCTGTGACTTGGACTCAAATAACTTTACCTTATTCTTATGAGTACAAATCAATAGCTTATGGTAGTTCTAGATTTGTTTTAATCGCACAAAATGTAAATGTGGCGTTAGTATCTGATTATTCTGGAAGCAATTGGATTCCAGTGCCTTTGCCAGTAGCTGGAACTTCGTGGCAGTCTGTGACATATGGTGGTGGTTTGTTTTTGGCTGTTTCGTCTAATGGATTTGTTGGAGCTACTTCCATTGATGGGATTACTTGGACTCAAGTCACCTTACCAGTAACTACAATTAACTTGTGGAAAAGCGTTGTTTACGGAAAAGGAAAATATGTTGTTTCTTCGACATATTCCGAAGAAGTTTTATCTTCCAATAATACTGTAAATTGGACCAAGGGATACTTACCTCCATCTGCGATCCCATTGTCGTTATCGTTCCCTTCATCTGCTTATGGAAATGATACTTTTGTTGTTGTTCATAACGGATCTAATATTGCTTCTGTATCTCAGGATGGAGATCTTGTTTTATCTAGTTTGTCTATTTATGCAATCGAAAACAATGTAACTGCTACTGGAGGTTTGTCTTTAGGAGGTTTATCAAAATCTTCTTTTATTATCACTTGTTTTGGTGGTTGTAATATTGGTGGCAGCGCCATAATCACAATGAATATAATCATATCCATTGTTTCTTCTGGTGGCTGTAAAATCAGTGGTTTGTCTGTTAATAATTCTTATTTCCTTACAACAGGAGGAGTGAGTCTTATTGGTGATTCTGAAGTTTATAAAAAATCAGATATTGCTATGATTGGCGGAGCATCTTTAGGTGGAGAAGCAAAATTCAGCACAATAAAGACAGTATTTGGTTCTAATGGCTTGTCTTTGTCGGGAGTTAGTGAAACATATCAAATATACAGCCCAATAACGACTGGTGGCATTTCATTAAGTGGAAATCACAGGATAAATATTTATTATTATCCGTATGGCGAACAAATATTTTTATCTGGAAATTTTAATTCTCGTTATACTAACAATTTCGATTTGAAAATAACATATCAAGTTTACAAGGAATTCACAGCAGATTTAGTGATAGATTATAATGTTGGAGACATGCCTTATTCTTGGTATAGGGTCGAGGGATGTTGCAGGCTTACTAATTCAACTGTGGATTGCGATGTAGTTCCGTTGCAAACTAATGACCCTAAATGTTCAGGTGCCTTGGATAAGCAAAAATATATTCAGAATGTTTTGGCAAGGTCTGTAAAAGAATTGTGTTCTATTTTGAGTGCCTCAAGTTGGGAATGGACTGTTTGTAGTATCGGTAAGTTTACAAGACCTCCTGATTCAATTTTTTTAAACCAAGACGGAAACAAAGATCAATGTAATACTATAGACGAGCAATTGGGATTTTGTGAAATACCCGAGTGTTTAAAACTTTGTGTTAACACTAGAGGAATAGAAAGATTTGCTTATAGTTTTACTGGATCTCAAAAATTTAAAAAACAACATGTATCATCAGGACGTATTATTTTTTATGGTTCTTTTTTGGCCTTGGAAATAATACCGCCTCAAATAGTCCAAGGATCTGGAACGATCAATGTGTCTGAAACTGTTGGTTTTGAATATCGTGCGTTTAATGAAACTGTGGAAGGGCTAATATCTGTTGTTGGCGACTCTGATGTTTCTTGTTCATATTTTGAATTTTCTTCTGATGGACAAATTACCATTGATGGAAACTTAAACGTTCGTTCTAATTTTTATAATTACGAAGTAGTTTTAGGAACTATTGTTATTGGAGGCGAATCTCATGCACGATTGAAGTTTTTTGTTTTATTGGATTTAGAAAACAACTTCGTCTTAATAAATGGTAGTGCTGAATATCCGTTCTTTTATTATCCTTCTGGATTGGGATTTAGTGGGAAAGGAATCGAGTTATTTAATATTGCTGGAACATCTAGATTGTCTAGATTAAATCAAATTTCTGATGGAACAATAATTGTAAATGGAAATTCTAAATTTATATCTCCTAATTATCATTACGAATCTGTTGGTTCTATGACTATTGCTGGAACATCTTTAAATAAAAGAAATTCTTATCTTTACTTGCCAGATGATTCGGGGATGACGATTAGTAGCCAAGCAGATACTGTTTTGTTGGATGTTGGAAATTTCCATTATACAAGTGATGGAACAATCGATTTTTATTCTTCTATTGATTCTTATATTGCAATTTATAGATACACATCCGAAGACACCGACATTTTTGTTTCTGGAGATTCTGATACTGGAGGTTCGTGGAAGGGTGTCGTAGAAGAACTTTTCGGTTATGGAATGACATCATCACAATTATTCAATCCAAATCCTATCGAGAATACAACTGGTATTAGCAATTCGGATAATGCTATAGTAGCGTTTACGGATTGTGCTAATTGTGGTAGCGTTGCAAGTTTTCTTTATCTTAGATCGAATTTGTTTGAGTCAACATATTTAAAAAACATGCTTACTTTAAATAACTTTAAAATACCAGAAGAATTTGCTTTGTATTATTCTGCAAGGCTTAAAAGTTGGGTAGGAACAGTTCACTATAAAGGCGTAGACAACAAAAACACAAACAGTCCGGTTGATATTTCAATAAATTTTGAATTTTCATGTGTTAATTCATTAGGAGACGAGGAATTGGGGAGTAATTATTTAAAATTTAATGTAATGATTAGAGTAAAAGACATAAACACTAAAAAAGAAAATAAAACTAAAGTTTTAGTTTTGTTCCCAGCCGAAAAAACTTGTTATTATGTTAATTCGAATGATTTTGATATGAATTTTTCGGTAAGCACCAAAGGAAAGTATGTGGTGGTTCCATTCGATGTCTTGGTAGATTATTTAATTGTAAGTGATGATCTTGGATTGTTTGTAAATTCATATTGGAATACAAATTTATTTGAAGTAAGTATATCAGATTCTAATAAAGTACCGCCTTTATCTAGGTATCCGTTTTCAATAGTTGAAAATCCTTAAATTAAGAGTTAAAATATAATTAAGAGGTGACACAACGATGAGTCTTACAGAAATACTTGTATTGGTTGTTTTGTTTTTTTCTTTGTTTAATTTGGTAGTTACGATATTTATATCTATTTTTTTAGTCAGGTTGAGAGAGATGGTTTTACAAGTAAATATCGATTCTCTTGCCAATGTGAAGGGTACAGTAAAAAATATTTCAGAAAAAGTATCTTCCGAAACATGGGATAAGAAATACGAAACAGATTTAGAAAAAGCAAATGAGCGATTAAGGTCTGGTCTTTCTGATTTATAGGCGAATTTTATGCTAAATAGCGATCCTGAACCTGAAGAAAAAGTTTGTTATAATTGTAGTAACCTTTTTTGGGGAGTAGCTTTGGGGCTTGGTTTGAGATGTACAAACCCAGAAAACAAAAATGATAAACAATTTTTACCTCTTATTCCAAGCATGAGACATACCTGTGGATTCTTTTCTTTCAGAAAAAGTGCAAAACCAACCACACCGCTTCCGTAGTCAATAAAGGTACGCTATTTCATCGATAATTTTATATTGACTTGCGTACCCTTTTAGAACAAAACACGGCTGAGAGTCTCTTATATGCCCTTTAATGGGTACTTTAATTTGAATATTGTCTAAAGTTATAGTTTTTCCTTCTATGTGAAGGGTTAATTTTGGTTTTCCAGTGTTTTTCGACTCTTCTTTGTTGTAATAGAAGAAAAATGGTCTTTTTTTATTAAATAGAAAATTAAACATTGGTTGTCCTTAACCTTGGTGAAAAATATAGACTATTTATTATAATTTTTGTATCTCGTAAATTAAGTCTTGTATTGTAAAAGACTTAATTTCTTTGAAATTAATTTGTTTAATATGAATGTTTTTATTTAGTTTTTCTTCAAGACGATAGATGAAATCTAGAAAATCTATACTGTCCAAACCTAATTCTTTAATAGTTGTGTTGTTTGCGATTTCTGCTGAATTTAAGCATGTAATTTCGCATATAGTGCTTTTGATTTCATTTTCAATCGTGTCCATTGATTTGATTCCTTTTGTGGTATCGAACTTATAACAGAAATATATCAAAGAATTTTTGATTGTAAATAGAAATTTATCGTGGCGAAAACTACATAAAATTGTGAATCTTTTAAATCAAAGAGGTTAAAAATGTCATTTTTTCAAAATGTTTTTGGTCAAGAATATCAAGGTTATTTAAATACTGGCAATGATCGTCAGTATTCGCTGACTTTTAAGGTTCCAGCAAATAGAAACAATCAAGATTATCATTTTGCTTGGAATTATGCACCTTATGATTTTTCGTCTAACAATACGCTTACTGTAAATTATTGTTGGGATACGGAATTTAGAAATTGGTCAAGCGTTGATATAAACATCGCTGGTAATGACCCAGCTAGCACAACGGCAATTGAAATTGTTGCAATATTAAATGCAAATGTAACTTTTTCTGATATGTTCGAAGCAAAAGTCGTATATCAAAATAATCACGAACACATTTTGATTGTTACGAGAAAAGGAAGACAAAAGCAAATTATAAAAATGTATATTAGCAATTCTTCTGCTGAAATAATCATGGGATTCAATAAAAAAGCTGGCGTTGCTGAACTGCCATTGTATTTTCAAAGAGATACAATTCCAAATAGATTTAATTATCCGAATAGCATGTGTAATTTAATTTTACTCGATCCAGAAGATGAGGTCGATGCAGCCATTATCACAGGAGCAGGATTAGATCCTACAAGCCCAAAAGAAGATTGGGAACTATTGCGTGGTCGTGCTTCTGGCATATATACATTTAAAAAACAAACTTTAGATGGATCTGGAAGAGTTGTTGAGATAATCGAATATCCAGCTGGTGCATTGGTTGGCGATCTAGCCAGAAAAACCATCTATACTTTCACCAGTACAAACACTCAACCTGATGAAATTTTCCAGATACCACATGTTCTTATAGGCGACGACCTTATATCTCCTTCGTAGTGATTGGAGTGTAATGATCACATGAAAGTCCGAATTATAAAACAATAGGATGGTCGTAATGTCTATTCATTTTTTGTTAGTTATAAGCGACACATGTGAAATGAAATTTCATGCAGAAACTTTAATGCGTTCTATAATGTATTTTTCAAAGCAACATGTTTATTTTACAATTGTTGTCAATGGCGAATGTTCCGGTCCGATAAACAAACCAATAAAATTATCTAAATCAAATATCGATAATTTATTCATTTCTGAACACGCAGAAATATTAAGCTGTCCATATCATTGGTTGGTACCGGCTCCTTCACGTTGGTTCGTAGAGCCAAAAGCAGAAACGTGTGTGTTTATAGATGCGGATATGATTGCCTGTAAAGATATTTCTCCTTTATTCAATTTGGATAAAAAATCCATTCATGGAGTTACTGCGTATAATGTTCCAATTAGTCGTTTTGATTTGCAATCATTGGGATTATTTAATAGCAATGATTATAAATATTATTTTAATTTTGGAATGCTTGTGGTTCCTAGTGAATACATGTTGACCATAGGAAACATGATGATGGATGTATTGCCTGTTGTTTTATGTAAATTTAAAAAATACGAATATTTCGCCGCACAGATTTCATTGGCGTATGTGTTAAATAATTCTGGTTTAAATAAAAATATTTTATCTCAAGAGTTTAATTGGTATGATTTTTTACCAGAAAAAAATTTAGATGATATTTTATTTTTACATTACATAAACAATAAGAAATTTTTTGTTAATTTGGAAGGCTCATTGAATTCAAAAATAAATTTGAAAGGCTTGTTGGATTTGAAAACACCATTAGAATCGCAGCATAATAACTATACTAAAAAAATAAGAAATATTATTGAGATGCTATATAAATAATAAATTTGATATTTTACAAATCCATTCTTCTAATGACTCCAAGTCAAGAACAGGAAGTGAATCTAAAGATATATCAGAAATTTTTTTCCATTTTAATTTTTCTAGTAATTTTTTGACTATTTTTTTGCATCCAACATATTCTTCTAAACCAAAATAATTACCAAGCTCGCAAACTAAAAATGATTTATTTTTTAATTTTATTCTATATATGTAATCTTCCATAGGTTGACACAATTCTTCATCTCCTACATTTGAAACGACAAATATAATTATGTCGTATTTTGTAAGTGACGGATTGTCTTCAGCTGCAATTATGTCGCAATTAAAATGATTCTTTAATATGTTTGCTACTTTATAGTTGTTGCCTTTTTTTTTGTTGTGGAGTACGACTATGCTTTTTTCTAATTTTAATGTTTTCATAGATGGTGGTGGCAATTTAAGTTCTTTGCAAAAAAAATATTTAACTAAATTTTTCCCTAATTTTCACAAGGTTTTTGTTTTCGAACCAAATCCTATGTTTTATGATAGTTACAAAGATCGTAAATTAACATTTATTCCAAGGGCTATTTGGACTGAAAATTGCAAAAAAACTTTTTATTTAAGCAAAGATAATAGACAGGTTGGTAGCTCTTTGTTGTCTGACAAGTTGTGTCGTGTAAACAATAAATTAATTAAAGATTTTAGCGAAAAACCAATTTTAGTTCAGTGTGTCGATTTCAGTGAATGGTTATCTAAAAATGTAAAACCTTCTTATAATGTTGTTTTAAAATTAGACATTGAGGGAGCAGAATATGATGTTCTATGGCATTTAATTCGTGAAAACACAATCAAATACATTAAAAAATTATATGTAGAATTTCATTTAGAACATTTACCAGTTAAAAGTAAAATTCATCATGAATTAATAAACAAACTTAGAAGTATAGGTTTGAACCCGTTAGATTGGCAATAAAATGGCTTCTACTTTTGATATAATTTTTTTTATTTCTGCTTCTTTTTTTGCTAAGTAAATTATTAAAGATTCTCTGCAATCTTCTGGGTCACTAATGAATTGTTTGCTTTTAAAAGAATATTGAAAATCAGCAACGCCATTAATTTCGAGTATTTTTTTAATTTCTTTTTTATTTAATTTTTTTATTTCATTTTTCTTATAATACTTAAGTGTAGCCCAATTGGATTGTGGTTTTATTTTTTCAAGGTCTACGATATCGCCAATCAAAGATGCGTAGAGAGTATCATAAATGTTAATTCCCGACACCCAAGGTATTATTTTATCTGTAATTCCAGCGCCGCCACCTCTTCCTCCAATTTCTATTAGATAATAATCTTGATTGCAGATTATATACTCGCTATGTGTTAGTCCGAATTTCATACCTGATTTTTCAACATATTCGTTGTTAGATTCGACAATTTTTTTGTAAATATTTTTTTCTAAATTAATTGGATATGTAATATCTTGATTTATACCGGGCTTAAAGTAATTTTTTTTAATTGCTCCTACGATAGTTTTATGTTTGTTGTTTGAACAAATACCATCAAGAGTTATCATTTGCCCGTTTATGAATTTTTGAGCTATTACTTGTTTTGTTTTTGAGAAATTTTTTGTTTTTTGATAAGTCGTTTCGTTTATGTCTTTTAAATACTCGATTTTTTTGAAACCTCTGCTGTTTGTCGAATCCACTGGTTTTATTATTATTGGTTCTTTAATTGATAAAAATAATTTTTTAATATCTTTTGTAGAATTTACTAAAATTGTTTTTGGGGTTTTTATATTTAATTTTTTTGCGAATTTATAAATAGAAAATTTATTTGTCAGCTTGTTTGTGGCTTCCATGTCGTTACATGGAAGTCCCCAACGATTAGATAAAAAATTGACAGTATGTGTTGAAATATCAGATTGATCTGATGTTATAAAAATTGGATTTAATTTTTTAATATATTTTTCAATTGTGTTTAAATCACTTATATCGCATTTTATGTGAATGTCTGCAAGCAAAGTTGTGTCTGTCGCAACAGGATTTACTATGGCAATAAAATGTCCTTTATCTTTTAGATATTGTACAAATGGTTTTTGCCATGGGCCTCCGGCTATAAATATAATTTTTTCTTTCATTTTTTTTCAAACAATCTAAATTCTAAAGCTACTCTGGTAGTATCGTTTTGCTCGTTTAAAGCCAAACCGTGTATGAGATGTGGCGAGAATATTAAAACTTGACCATTTTTTACCGTAGGCTTTGTAAGTTCATTGGAATTGTTCCAATTTATTATTCCTCGCACTCTATAAGAATTATTGTTCATAATTGTTTTATCGTTTATTCTTAAAATAGTATCTTCAGATAAAAAATGACTGTTTTCCACTAAAGGTAATGTGGATTTTTCGGTAACCCCACAAATTGGAATCCAAAAGTTTATAAGTTTTGGAATAATTTTAAATCTATCTAATGATTCGTAGATGTCTTTGTGTGGTGGATTGAAATCATTTGATGATGGTCTGTTAATTCTTATAATTATATGTAATTTTTTGTTTGTATCTGGATCTATATCAGAAAGATACATCCCAAAAATATTTTCTAATTTTTTTGTAATTTTTTGTGTAGGAAAATTAAAATTTTCTGGGAACAAATCTCTTGTGAAAGATATGATTGAATGATGTAAATTATTGTTAGTTACGAATTTGTGATATTTTTCTAGTTTGAAAAGTTTTGTGTCCACTTTATAAGTAGAAATATTATCTTGTATTAATTTTTTTATATTTGATTGCAACTTTTCAAATTCATTATTGCTAAATATTTCGAATACATTGTATCCTTTTGGATACCACGATTGTTTGTAAGTCAAATCAGTATTTTCATTCGAAAGTATTACTTTTTTACCGAAAGATGCTTTTGTTGATCCAGAGTAATTTACTTTGTACTTTTTTTTGTTTATAGAATATTCATAAAATTTTGATTCGATAGTTTTTGACATTTATAAATTCCTTGTACTCCATTTTCCAATGAGACAAATTAGTTTCAAGTATATGTTCTAAATTATTAATACTTTTAAAATAATAATTTAGAACTAAATTGTAATCATTTTTTGATATAATGTTATTTTTATGAAAAGAATTGTACAATTGTTCTTTGTTTGATCTAGATGATTTGTTTTTTTTAAAGTGTTCTTCGAATCCTTTTGATCCCGGAATTATTTTTTCCGAAAGTGATTTAGATGTATTTACATTTAAGTAATTAAATATTTTTTCTACGAATTCAATATGATTTTTTTTTATATCATCGTAAAATAAAACAAGTAATGTTTCGTTTAATTTAAAATGGTCGAGATAAGACATAAGATGTTTATCGTAAAGACCCATTGTTTTGAAATAATTCCAATCTTTTTCCCATGATTCTATAAAATTACTACGACAGTTACCCATAAAAACTCCAAACTTCCAATGAGAATACGCTCTTTCTATTGGATTTCTTAGGCATACTATTATTTTTGAGTTAGGAAGGTTTTTTATGATTTTCTTAGCACAATTATCGGTGAAATAATCAGGTGTAGTGTCGATGATAATTTTTTTGTTTGTTTCGAATTGTTGTGCATACCAGTCTAAACCTTTGTCGTAAAATATATTAAAAAAATATATTTCTTTTTTCGGATGAACAAAAACATCTGGATTGTTTTTAAAATTTTCCCACATCCATGTTGTTGCGGATTTTCTAACACCAATATAAAGATGCGTTGGAAGATTGCGTTTTGGATTTTCAATAAAATTAATTTTTATATCCTTAAAAAATCTATATTTCCAAATTTTTGCAGAATACTTTCTTTACACATCAAAGGATTTTTAGATAGATTTAATTTAGTAAGTTGCAAATCATAAAATGATATTGGCAAATATGATAATTCATTTGAATATAGAGATATACATTTAAGATTCATTTCTCCAATTTTCTTGGGTAAATTTTTTATATTATTTTTTGCAAGTTGTAGTCCTTCAAGTTTTTTTAATCCACATGTGTCGTCGTTTATGCTTTCGATATTGTTGACCGTAACAGTTAGCCATCGTAATTTTGGCCAACAAATAAGCGAAGGTAATTCTTTTATTTTCGACACGCCAAAAGAAAAAATTTCAATGTTATTTAGTTTTTCTATATTTTTAGGAAAATCGTAAATTTCTTGATTTAAATACAAGTTCAATGATTTGATTGCATTGTTTATGTTTGGTATATTTTTTATTTTATTTTTATGTAATTTTAAAGTTTCAATTTTTAGATGCGATAAGTCTGGAATTTCTTTTATATTATTTGCACCGATATTTAAAAAATTAAGTGATAACTGTTTTAAAATCCAAGGCGGAAATTTGTTAATATTGTTGCAGCTTATATCGATATGTTTTAAATCTTTCGAAACAAATTCTGGAATCTCATTTACTCTACATTTTCTTAAATTTAAAAATTTTAATTTTGGAAATTTCGATATAATTTTTATAATTTCATCTTTACTTTCGTTTTTTCTTATCGTACTACCAAATACAGATTCTTCTTTGTGAAATGAAATTTCAGTACAAAAATTTTCTTCTAAATGATAATCGAAATCACATTTTGTTTTTAAGTAATCTATTGATTTTTTATCTGATGTGTAAATTTGATGTATCATAATTACCAGATTTCCATTTTCTATTTTCTGTTAACATTTCGTCTGGATCGGCATATGTTCGCACTGAATAACCTAGTCTGTTTTTTATAAGTTCGGAACAATTTTCGAATGTATTTTTTATCCAAACATCGATTTGTTGTTTAGCAAAAGCAATAGTAATGTTCATTTGCAAAAGTGGTCTTGGCTTTCCTGATATGTTTTTTCCTGCTCTGTGCCAGAGTGTTCCATCCATTGCGAAAACATGTCCAGCAGGAATAATCATTTTTTTTGAATTTTTTTCTAAAAATTCTTGACTAGGTATGTTTTCAAATAAATGCGTTGAAGGTACGATCTCTGTTGGCCCTACGTCTTCGGTAAAGTCTACTAGTGGCATCAACACTAAGACACATGTTCTGGTGTCTTTGAACCATGGAGCGTCACGATGAAATCTTAGAGGCAATGCATTCGGACCATTGCTATTGTTTGTTGTTGTTATCCCGTGGTATCCATGTATAATTGCTTTTTCATTCAAGACTGTATTTATAAATTCATTAAGCCAATTAGCTTCTATTATTTTAAGGTAGTTTTCGTGGAAACTACCAACATTACGAAGCATTTCTAATTCACCATAATGATTTAATTTTTCTTCTCCATGTTTCTCTATATGTTCTTTTTTTTTCGATATTAGATCGTCTCTAAAAAAAGAAATTTCGTTGTCACTTAGCATTTTTCCTAAGTTTGTAAAACCATAAACATTTAATTCTTCTTTGTTTAAATTAAAATCAATCATATGTTAATATAGTTTTTTTTAAAAAAATAATTTAAATAATTTTTTCTTTAAAAGAAAAATTGGTGATTTTATTTAAAATATTTTTTTTAAAAATTATGTCTTTTTGCATTTCTATTGCATTTTTTGAAAATCCTGAATGTTCACACGAAACATAAATTTTTTCACCAAGAGATAAAATTACTAAATCGGCTATGCTGTCTTTGTTTATTTCGTTTTTTTTGTTTTCATCTGTTTTTAATTTGTGAATTCCGTTTGCTGTAATATCATTGAATTCTGGCAATTCTGTAAATGTAAATATTTTTGCTTTTATGTTGTTCTTAAAAAAATTTACGCTGTCTTTGTTGTCCGAGGCTAAAAATATGTTTTTGTCTTTTAGAAAACATTTGTGAGTTTCCACGAACAATGGAACATTAGATTTGTAATCTGTATTTCTAATATGAACAGATATGTAGTTTTTAGGAAGTTCGTCATATCTTTCTTTTATTTTTTGAATTATTTCTTTTTTCATATCAAATAATTCAAAAAAAACCTTTGTATTTAATCCGTTTATGCTTCGATTCGCATACACAATGATATTTTCTTCGTACTTTTTGTTTAAATCAAAATTGTGAATTTCATTGTTAAATAAAGTTTTTTTACGCTTTATGTCGTAAGAAATTTTTAAACTTGATAATTCTTTGTTTGGGAGCTTGGTTAGTTTGTTGCTTAATTTTAAAAAATTTTCTAATGGATTTTGATAAATAAAAACATGATTCATATCAAAGTAATTTTGAATTGGTACTTCTAATCTTGATTGTGTTGTGTTTACGACTAAAATTCTTTTGTTCTTCACACAATATTTATAACAAAATATGATTTGGTTAATTGTATCGTTTAGACCTCCAAATGTAACGAGATACACATAATTCGAAATAATTTTCAACAAATTTTTCCTTTTTAATAAAAATACACCATCTACATATTTGCATGTGTTTTAATGATAGTTCGAAAATAATAGTTACTGGAGGCAGTGGTCTGATTGGCAAATATTTAAACAAATATTTGCCAGCTATTTATTTATCATCTAAGGATTTTAATTTAACTAAAGAAAATGAAGTTATTAAAATGTTTAAAAAATACAAGCCAGAAGTAGTCGTTCATCTTGCTGCAAAAGTTGGAGGAATCTTAGAGAACATTAATAAACCTTTTGAATACCTTGAAGATAATATTTTAATGAATTCTTTTGTTGTTAAATGGTCTAGGATTTTTAATGTTAAAAAGTTTTTAGGAGTACTTTCATCGTGTGCCTATGCAGATGTTTCTAATACTTATCCATTACTTGAAAGTAATTTATACGAAGGGATTCCTAATGAGAACAATCTTGGCTATGGTTATTCAAAAAGAATTATGGGAATTCATATTGATATGTTTAAAAAAAATGGATTTAATTATTCTTATATTATACCAAATAATTTGTATGGAGAATTTGAAACTGGTAAATTAGATAGAAAACATTTTATCGGAGCTTTGTTGCAAAAAATTAAAATCGCTAAAAAAAATCAATCCAATAAAATCACTCTATTTGGCGATGGTAGTCCGCTTAGGCAATTTACATTTGCTGAGGATATTGCTAGGGTTATTTTTTTGATAATAAAAAATGATATCAAGGACAATTTAAATGTCGGAATAGAAGAAAATCTTTCAATAAAAGAAATTGCTGAATTAGCTTTGCTAGCAACAAATTCAACTGATTTAAAAATAGAGTATGATAACACAAAGCCAAATGGACAATATAGAAAAGACATATCTGTTTCTAATTTTAAATTAATATTTCCAGATTTCAAATTTACTTCTTATTTAAAAGGAATGAAAACGACTTATGAAAGTATTATTTAGCTATAATTGAGTTTTTAGACCGATAATAAAGGAGCAATCATGCCAATTTGTTTTGAGAGAAAGTTACTTTTCGTTCATATTCCAAAAACTGCTGGAACTTCTACACATGATTATTTTGGATTTGAAAACGACACTAGAAAATTATGTGGTAGAACTTTAAATACTTCAATTGAAGTTAGTCATTTGCCCTTATTCGCCATTAATGAATTTTATGATTTAACAGGTTACTTTAAATTTTGTTTTATTAGAAATCCTTGGGATAGAGCAGTATCTGCTTTTAAATTTGGTTTAAAGGAATCGCCTGAGAAAATACAGTTATTTGAATCAACAGATAACTTTCAAACTTTTTTAGAGTCTATTAAAGAAAATTGGGATCGTATCATGAACAACAGACCATCTCATTGGCTTTGTAATCATTTCCAACCACAATCTTATTATATAAAATCAGATGATTTAAAAATGGACTTTATAGGTAGATTTGAAAATTACAATGAAGACATAGAAACGCTTGGTGAAAAATTTAACATTAAAAAAGAAATACCTCATTTAAACAAAACAGATCACGAACCATATAAAAATTTCTACAACAAAAACACGATTAAAATTATTGAAAATCTTTACAAGGAAGATATTGAAACTTATAATTACAAATTTTAAAAAAATTAAGAAAGTACCATTTAACTATAAATTTATTTTTTATTCATATGTACTTGAATTTCTTTAAAACTCCAAGGTGTTCCGAATTCTATGTTTTTTCTGACATGGTTGTCCACTCCAACATCCAATGTGTATTTTCTAGTGAATTTACGTCTATAACTTTCAATTATATCGTTGATGTTTACATTTGGATCTTTAATAAATTCAATCAAAGTCGATTTCAAATTACATTCTTCTTCTTTAGACAGAAAATCAACATCTTTCTCGTGAAGAAGCCCATGAGTGTGTCCATATAGCATCCAACTGTTTTTACTTTGTTTGTACCATGTTCTCATGGGGTAATGGCTTGTTATTATGTTTTTACCATATATGTTGAAAACAAAATAATCATGAACTTGTTGGAAGTGTTTAAGCATTATTTTTTTATCATCATGGTTCCCAAGTATTAAAATTGTATTTTTACAGTTTATTTGATTAGTGTATTTTTCGACTATTGTTTCTTTGTACTGCGAACTAGCAAAACAAAAATCCCCAATTATTACGAGGTGGTCTTCTTTTTTTACCGTTGAGTTTATGGATTTTATTATTTGATTGTCCATCGATTCAAGAGATTCAGATGAAACTGATAGCTCTGATAATGGTATTATTCCTTTGTAAGCCAATTCTATCAACATTGATTCGGTACTATTTTGAAATGGTCTACGAGAGTATTTTATTATATTAGCATGACCAAGATGTAAGTCGCTTGTGAAATAGTACATATTGATAATTATAATTTTAATTAATTGTTTTTCAATAGATTATTGATTTTTTTATCAATAACACCTTTTAGTTTTTTTATGTCCATTAAACCGACAATTTTATCTTTTAATTTTTGGTTGCTAATCATGTGCAGGGTTGGAACTATTGAGATTTTTTTATTATTCGACAATATTGGACATTCATCTAAATTAACATATCCTAAATTTACTTTATTTTGATTGTTGTAAGAAGAATTTAGCATTTTGATTAATTTATGACATGGTTTGCACCATGAATAGTAATAGCAAACAACCCAATTACCAGATGTAGTTATTTGTTCGAAATTCGTATCATTTAATTCCATAAATTTAATCTTATATTTAAAAATTTTGTATTATACTTGGTTCAAGTATCTTTTCGATCCATGTGCTATAGTTTTCAATAATTGGATTGAAATCATTTTTCCAAATTCTACCTATATTATTATTGCCAAACTTTTGCAATAGTAAAATTTGGTTAAAGAGTCTATCTTGATATGGCAATTCTTTATTTAGCGAAATAGCCAAGTAGTTTTTTATTTCGCTTGATTGCTTGTTGAAGTGATCTTCTAAAGCATAAGCAAAAGATTCCCACATTATCATTGTGGCTTCTTTTTTACTCGCAACTTTAATACTTTTATTTTTTATTTTAATTGTTTTGAAAAATTCAAACATGAAATTTTCATATTCATTTAATTCTTTGTTTTCTTCCACAATGTAATTAAACAAATCGTCTTTTTCGTATCCGTTTTGATTTACAACTTTAAGATCTATTTTAAAAAAGCCCGGACGTCTAAAGTCGTTGATCCAGTTCACTCTAAAAATATGATTAATTTCGTTGCACTTTAAGACAACAGAAAAGCTGTTGTAAAAAAACTGTAAAGATTGAATTCCGTGTCTTTTATAGTATTCTTCGAATAGATACATTTTATTTTATTACTTCGGATGGCTTTTTCATTTTTGGGTTTTTTTCTTCATTTTTTTGTATGATGTTTGGAACAGGTGTTTTTTGTAATTTGTTTGTGATTTTTTCTTTTATGTCATCGTTTTTCATTTTTTCAATAATGTCCATGGTCTTTTCCATTTTGCCCATGTTTTTCACATCGTCTACGATATCGTTAATTTTTTTGAATATATCATTTTTAAAATCTAATTGCTTTGCTTCTTGTTTGTTTGATGTGACTTTTTGTTCTTCTAATTGTAAATATAAATTAGACATAGTGGTGAGCAATAATTGTACCTTATCTTCCATGGATTGTATTTTTTCTTCCATGGATTGTATTTTTTTGTTTATTTCTTTTTTAAAATCTTGATTTTCTTTTTCTTTATTGATTTCATTTTGTTTTTCTTCTGTTACATAGTTTTTATTGCTATCAAATTTTGTTTTATTGATATAATCATATGTTGTTTCTTTATAATTATTGCGATTTTTTATTGTAACTTCTGGTGCTATTCCGTTGATTATAGGGATTTTAATTTTTTGGTTATCGTAATTATAAGTTTTGTATTCTATTGTTTTTATTGGTTCGTGATTGACGAAATTAAAAACATCGTTTGCTATTAGTGAAGACGAAGAAGCCAAGAACAATATTAATGTTAATATTTTTATCATCGATATTCCTGTGATTAATTGTTTAATCTTAAAAAATTTTCCACTTTAAAGTAATCTTTACAAGAGATCCATTTTCTTTTTTCTTCACACCATTTCAAAGGATATTTGTCTGGTACATCTTCGAGTATATCGAATAATTCACCAAGAGTTTTTGCCTTTTCCACGGATCTTTTAAACATCAATGGATGGACATCTTGATATCGTTCTTTTAATTTGTTTATTACATTTTCGTCAAACATGTTATTCTTCCAACTTTCCAGTGAAGAAGTTTCTTGGCCCAGATGCAGATGTTTTCAGCGAATACGATCTAAATGCAATACAACATACGACTCCGCCAAGTATCGACATGATAAATCCAGATGGCTCGTAGCTTTCTGATCCTGCGGAAATCAACCAGTTGATTATTCCGCCTACAATTGAGCCAAAAACTCCTATTGCGATTGTAGAAATGCATCCTAAAGGATCACTTCCGGGATGTATTGCCTTAGCAATTGCTCCAACTATAAAACCAAAAATTATCCATATTAAAACTGAAAGCATGATTTGTCCTTATTTTTTTTTAGGGGTTATTTCGATGTAAGAATCGGGAACTTTGTTTTTTATGATTTCATTAGTGATGTCTTTCAAATATGTAAAGTAAGATACATCAAAATGTTCGTAATTTTTAAAACCATATGTTTTACTCAACATGGTTTGATATCCTTGTTGATTTGATCCTTTAACGAATCCGTGTAGTTTTATTTCTCCAAATTCTTTTCGAAGCATTAAAACTAAAGCCAAACATTGGTCATCAAATAGTTTTTGTTTAGACTCGGAAAGTTTATAAAAATCTTCGGCATTCATATTGAATAAAATTTCTGTTGTAAACATGTGGTTGTTTTCAATTATATTTTTGGCAATTGATTTTAAGTCGTTTTTTGATTCTGAAATTGTATTGTTTAGTTCCGCTACTCCTCTTTCGAACCACAAATCAAATTTTGTTTTGTATTTTTCTTGTAAGTTTTGTAGACAAACATGTGTTAGAAATGTGGGAATTATGTTTGCAGGATTATCATCAAGAGACAACCAAACGACAGATAATTCGAGTTCGTTATTGTTTTTGCGAATTTCCACTTTAGATTCTGTGATGTTAAATAGATTTTTAAGCATGTATTTGTTTGGCACGACAAATATTCTGCATTCTTTCGTAAAATCTATATTTTCGAATCCCCACCTAGACAAACACCATTTCTTGATAGATTCTATGTTTTCTTCGAGCCATTTGCCTTGTTTGTCATCGATGCTTAAAATGGTGAAATTCTTAGTTGTATAACGGTTCCATTTTAAGTCTGAAATTGTTTTATCTAATTCAAATGCTTTAGAGTATTGACCCGAAACAGTCATCCATAAAATAAGCAGAAAAACAATTATTTTTTTCATATTTAATTACCTTTTCATTAATTATTATTATATATCGAAAACCAAAGACAAACTAATTAATTATTTTATTATCTTTTGGCTGTGGAATTATAATAGTCACAATATAACAGGAATTATGACTATTAATATTGGATGCGGTTGTTTAGTGGTTCGGCATTTTACAAAGTATTTTTAGAACTTTGGCTTCGATCCTTTTACTTCTAAAGTTATTTAATATTTCCCAATTGGATCGTTTGTATAGAAATGCATCGAAGCTATTCGTGTTTATCATTTTTTCGTCATTTGCCATAGTGACAAGGTAGAATTGCACTATCGAACTTATTTCATCAAACGAAATAAGTTTATTGTATTTTTTGTAGAGATTTTTCGTAAATATTTTAGTTTTTTCTATTTTAGATTCAATAAAATGATTGATCGAATCACCGTCAAAGTTATTCATAAGTTCTCCAAGTTTTCAAAGTTTTCAAAGTTTTCAAAGTAATCAAAGTTTTCAAATTAATCAAAGTTTTCAAAGTAATCAAAGTTTTCAAAGTAATCAAAGTTTTCAAAGTAATCAAAGTAATCAAAGTAATCAAAGTTATTTTATCTATGCTTTGTTTGATTTTTCTTGAAATTTACATCTTGTAAATTTATAATATACTAGGAGGTCAACATGAGCAAATGTCCTTTTTCTAATGGCAAAAAAAGTATTTCTGATACATTGACATTTTTGTTTGTTTTTTTAATTATTTTGTTTTTTATGACAACGATTTTGGCGTTGCCAGTAATGGTTCTGTGGAATTATGTGATTCCAGATGTGACCAATGGATCTGTTAAAGAAATAAATTTTTTCCAAGCATTGTCATTAAACATTTTATGTTTTATTTTGTTTAGATCTAAAAGTTACGATAAGGCATCTGAACAAGGTTAAAATATGTCGTTTCATTACATTAGCAATAAAAAACAACTTGTAATTTCAAGATGTTACGAGAAAATAGATTGGATCGAAAAGGTTTCGATTTTTTTTGACGACATTGTTGTTTATGATAAAAACGATGATGGAAATGCGTTTTCTTCTGAACTTTGTAAGGTCGCAACTCTTCCTAATTTGGGTCGTGAATGTCATAGTTTTTTGACTCATATAGTTTCTAACTATGAAAATATTACAAAGTATTCACATATATCTTTCCTTCAGGCCGACCCATTAGAGCATAGTCCTGATTTCGTTAAAATTCTTATGGATAATAAAAATCATGGTTATAAACCATTTTTTTTCGTGAAAAACAATATCAATAAATTATCGTATAATTACGAGCCAATCGAAAAGGTTCATCCTATTGGGTTGCCATTGTTTAGTTTTTACTATCATCTTTTTTGCGACAAAATTGTTGATAACATTAGCCAGTCAAGAAATTCTATGATGATAGTGCCATCTAAAAAAATTGTTTTTAGGTCAAAGAAGTTTTATCAATACCTGCTCGAATATCTCGAAAAATCTAACAACCCATTAGAAGGATATATAATCGAAAGACTTTGGATTCCAATTTTCGATGGTGAAACAAAGGATTGGATTACTCATTACGAAGTCTTTCGTTCTAAATTTTTAGGTATTTGGAACAATAATATGATTACATGAAACAATATATAATTACATGAACTTTAAAAATTGGTTACAAAATCAAGAAAAGCAATACCTTGAAGGCAATACAAGAACTGCTGGAAAAACTTTATTGTATCCTTTAGGATACGGAGGCATAGGATTGTACCCTACTGCTTGGTACATGCCTTATTCAGCTGATGCTGTTTATTACATTTCCAATGATGAAAGGTTTTCTAAAAATGGCGACGGACCTCCATTTGATATAAGACATTTGCCCGGACACAAACAATTTAAAAACCCTAATAATGGTGATGGTCCTCCTCACGATATTAGCGAATTGCCCGGCAAGGTGAATTACAAAAAGTACTTCACAGCCAAAGATGGATCACCATTTTCTATTAAACATTTGCCTGAAAAATAGAAAGTAAACTATACTAGTTTGAAACGCATATCAACAAGGAATACAATGGATGAATTTTTAAAATTTGTTTCTAACATGGAACAAGCAAGTGCTGTTTTAGCAGAGTTCTCAAGATTAATCGCATCTTATCACACCACATTAATTAGTGCTGGCGTAGAGCCTAAAGAAGCGGTTGTTTTATCTAAAAGTTTTCAGTCCGAATTGGTCAAGAAAATATTTGATTTTATTGTTCCCAATAAATCTATTGATCAAGAATAGTTCACTTCTAATTTTTTTTTGGAATGCAATTATATGATTACCAATAAAAAAGTATTGGTTCTAAATAAATCATGGAGTGCTGTTTCTATTTTTAATTTAGAAAAAGCATTGAGCAAGGTTTTTTCAACATATAAAAGCGGTGAACCAAAAGCAAAAATTATAGATTGTGCAAATGATTTTAAAAGTTACACATGGAAAGATTGGTCTGATATAAAGCCGAAACACGATGAATCTTTTATATCTGGAGTCAATGCAATATTTAGAATTCCAGAGGTTATACAACTTACAAGATATGATAAAATACCTAAAATAAGTATTTGTTTTACTAGAAAATCTTTGTTTCAGAGAGATAATTTTTCTTGTCAATATTGTGGTAAAAAACCCGGTGGGTCAGAATTAACGATTGATCACATAGTTCCAAAATCCTTGGGAGGACAGACCACTTGGGAAAATTGCGTTTTGGCTTGTATTAAATGCAATATAAAAAAAGCTAATAAAAACTTATTAGAAAGCAACATGAAACTTTTATCGGTTCCAACGAAGCCAGATAAGAATTATTTTTCTAAATTTAAAGTGCCGGTCAAGAGTTGGGAAAACTTTATAAGCACTGCTTATTGGCTTGTCGAATTAGAAAATGACGAAAATTAATCTAATTTTTTTTCTAAAATATAATCAACAAAGTCGATTTCTAAAATTTCTCTTGGAAAAGCATCTCCATCTGCGTATGGGTTGTCTCCTTGTTCGATCCAGTGATTTTTAATTCTTCTAACTATAACTGGGTCTAAAGAAAACAAAATTTCTACAGGAGTAATTGCTGTTTTTTCTGATTTAATTGTAAAGTTATTTTTTTTAATTACTTCTTGATATGTAGCAATAGGGTCCAAAGTTCTTAATGTTTTTATTGGATCTACATCGAGTCTGTAAAGCTCTTCATCGGTGAAAATCAAATGTATGAATGCTTTGTTTAGTTTTTTGTAAGCATGAGATCCGTGTCTTGATGTCCATGGATGGCACCTACAGTAAACGGTTCCGTTATCTGCCAAAAGACTTGATATTGTTTGTAGAGCTTTATCTGGATCATCACAATGATCTAGAACATCATTTAATAAAATTAAATCGAATTTATAACCAATAAAATCATCTAAATTATCGGTTAAAATTAAATTGTCTTTTTTTTCAATTTTATCCCAAAGATCATCGATTTTAATGTCGTATCCAACCGATACTTCGGCTCCGCATTTTAATGCGACTTCTGCGACCAAACCATCTCCGCAACCAAAATCTAAAAATTTCTTTTGTGTTAAATCTAATTGCAAGTATTGTTCGATTATCCCATATGCTCTAAACATTCTGCTGTCGTAATCTTCTCCGCAGATAAATTCTTCTGGAATTGCTTCTGGCCAATTACCCTTTTTGCACATTAATTTTAAAGAAGATGTTTCTTTGATTTTATCTGTAATTGAAACTGGCTCTGGAGCAAGTTTATTTTCTTGTTCCAGTAACTCTTTTAAGAATAGAGACAAATGCTCTAGAGCTTTTAAATAATCAAGTATTTGTTTCTTGTTGTAGTTCATGTTTATAAATTAGTTAAAGAAAGAAATTATAATGGCTAAAGAATATAAAGTTAATATAAATCCAAGTTCTTTCTCAAGTTCAGACCCCCAAAAAATGTCAGAAGTAGAAATAATAATTCCTTTTCACGATGAGTGTGGAAAGGTTGGCAATTTAATAAAAGAAATATTTAAATTAGTTTCGACAAATAGATATCAAATAACTCTTGTCGATGATTGTTCCGAAAATAAACATTTTTTAAATGAAATATTTTCAAAAAAAATTGATGGCATTCAGTGTTTGAGAACTGACAAACAGCTTGGATTTGCTGGTGCTGTAAACCATGCTTTAAAATTTGCTAAAAACCCATGGATACCTTGGATTTGTGTCATGCATTCAGATGTAATACCAAAGCATTTTTCTTGGTTGTCGAATTTGGGTAAGTCTATGCAAAACCTGAAAAACAAGAATGTAAAAATGATATCACCAGTGACTAACAATTCGATTTTAACCACGGAATTTTGTCAGGTTAAAAACGAATTAGATTTTAAAAGCGATGCGATTTTAGATAGTGGTTTCTTGCCAATGTATACATTTTTATGTCATAGGGAATTGTTTAAAAAAATAGGTCTTATGAAGGAGTATCCTTTGATGGGTTGCGAGGCGGAAGAATTTGCTTTAAGAATGAAAAAATCTGGATATTTACAAGCCATTTGTGGTTCTAGCTATGTAGAACACGAAGGCAAAAGTACATATAATAATATAATTAAAAATCCAAATAACATAGAAATTTTGCGAAACAACAGGGAAATGTTCACGAATGAATATAAAGACTATTTGAAATTTTTATATAAATAGCTAGATAATAAGGAGATTAATTATTTGGAAATTTCCTCTAACTAAAAGGGAGTATTATCATGAGATGTAAAAAATCTGACGGTTCGTATGTAACAGTTACTTGGCGTTTGTTTTACCCAAGATGCAGTAGAATTTTACAAGGTCTAGGAAGATGTTCTGCGTTGGCAGGAGCTTATGTTCCAGCCATTACTGTTTGCAATGAAAGTCTTTTTTAACTTAAATTGACTTGAATTAAAAAAAGCCATCAATCTTTAAAGATTGATGGCTTTTTTGTTTATGTTGTATTGACAAAGAAATTACTTAAAAATATAGTGCGGTAGTGATTTGAAGTACAAGTGGCATATGGAATTACGCTGGTGCAGATCGTGTGCGATGAACCAGAACAAGGAGGAATTTACATGTTAGTAGTTTCAAGAAAAGTCGGACAATCTATTCATATTGGCAATGATATAATTATTTATTTCATCGAAAAGACAGGTACTTTATCTATGAGAGTAGGTATAGAAGCCCCTAAAGATGTTAGAATTTTACGAAGTGAGTTAATCGAAACCAATAAATTAAATAAAGATTCTGAACCAAAAGATATCGAGCTAATTGATGGTAAAAGTTGGAATTTTTAACAATAATTAAACCGATAAATAATGCGACTAGGTTTGAAATAGCGTGTTCCGTTACTGGTTATCGATAGATGTTTGTTGGTTTACATTTGTCTATTTTTACTATTTTTACTTTCTTTCCTAAGTAGCCTATTTTTCAAATTTAATTTGCCGTAAGTTACTTTTTGATAACAACTTAAATTAATTTTGTTTTTTTTCTGTTTCTCTATTTACACCAATGATTGTTTTGAGTTAAAAGTGTCTAAGCATTTGAATGCAAATGTTATTTTTTATTGTCACTAGGAGTTCATGTATGAACAAGGTATCTTTGGCAGGAAATGGAAATCTACCTTTGGCTGATGGAATTAAGCATTTGTATGGGAACTTGTATTTAGTTCCATTCAAGTCTATTCAAATAGCTATCGAGGCTTCTGATCCCAAGGCCAGCAAGTATTCGTTTACAAATCCAAGACTTTTGACTGAAAAAGGCCAAAAAAGCCTTACCAACAAAGAGTCTTCGGCTAGACTAAGGAACGACATTAAGAATCACGGCTTAATGCATCCTTTTGTTTGCATTTGGCTCGAAAAAGATGGCGAAATGATGCCTCAACTCATTGGTGGCCATAATAGAGCCAATGCGTTGTCGAAACTAATGGCTGATAAGGAAAAGGTCAAGGATATCAGCAAAGACCAGCCAACCATGATGACATTGAACAGTAATAAAGAAATTGTGTTCTTAGACGAATTCTCATCTGCTTCAAAGGTTTACGAGAATGTTCTTTGCGTTATTTATGCTGTTGATGAAGAACTGGACTCTTTGGAAATTTCTTATTCAGAAAATAGCTGTCGTGAAAACCTCACTGTTGGTCATGATATAGCTATTTTGCGAGAGCTTATTAAAATTAAGACAACGGATGAGAAAATAATAAAGATTCTCCAGAAAGACGAAAAATGGCTCAAATCAGTAAGGTTATTGCTTGATAAGATTGATTCTAATACTTTGGAAGATTTGATAGAAGATAGGATAACTTTAGAGTCTGCTTTTGAATTGAGCAAAATAGCCGATCTTGAAGTCAGACATATTGTTAGAGATACTGCCATACAAGAAAGTATGGAAGATCACGACAAGAAGTTAAATCGTATTAAAAAACAGATCGCAGAATCAATCATCAAAAAAGATATAGCGGAAGGCTCTTTGGTTGAAGCCGAATTTAACAACGATGAAGTCGAAGCCAAAAAAGTCGAAGATGCAATCAATGAAATTGAGCAAAAAAGCCAAAGACTTATTGCTAAGGCTCAAATTTTGCAACCAAAGGCTACGGTTAAAAACATCAAAAGCTCTAAAACATCCCACCAATGTTCAGACACTCAAAAGCGTGGCTTGAAAGGCAAGAGTATTCAGATTATTTTTGAATATATTGATGGTCTTTTACAGGTTGCCGAAGCTAAAAACGCAGATTCAAATACCATAGATAAGTTAATGATTTGTAGGAAATTAACAAAAGCGATTTTGGAAGGAAGCCAAAATTGGAAGGAATTGTTTGTGGAATTTGATTCTGGTTTATCTTCTGAAATGCCAGAGCTAGATGACGAGTTAAATAGTTAATTTTGATTATTTTAAAAAAAAGGCACACATTTTATATGTGTGCCTTTTTTTATTGATTGTGTCTGTTATATATACTTAAGTTATGATATTCGTTTGTCCTAATTGTGGTTCGTCACTTGGAATTCCTATAGAAAATGGTTTATCCCATTGTTCTAATTGTAATTTTGTTTTTCACACATCTAATTTTAATAAATTGTCATCTTGGGCTTGGGAGCTTCGCAACGGCAAGAGTCTCGATATAATCAATAAAGATCAAAACTTATCAGAAGAAAATTATAAAATATTACAAAATTACATTGAAGAATCTGGATATTCGCATGATGAATTTTATTGTTTTTTAAAAAAAACAAAAATATCAGAATCTATTGTTTGAATTCAATATCTTTTTTTTCAAGTTCCGATCTTAAAACAGTTATATTTTTATCAGCTTCTATTCCAATTCTTACTTTGTTTTTGCCATCTATTCTTACGACAGTAATCTTTATATCGTTCATATCTGGACCTTTAAGAATAATGATTTCATCTTTTTTTCTACTTAATACTAACATTTTTCACATCCTTTTAAATTTATTGTATTCCATTTAATATCAGCACTTTAGATGAGTAGTCATGTGTTATAATTTATGTTTTTTCAAAAAAAAATATTGTTCATATCTTTACTATTGGAAAATTGGAAATATGCTGGATATAGAGTAAATGAGTTTGATAAATATTTGCATCTTATAATTTATCGAATTTAATTGTTCAAGATGCGATTGGAGACATTGAAATGAAATCTATTCATTCTGATGATGTTGTTTCTAAATTGAGCGATCTTTGTGAAAAACAAAGTGCTATTATTTCTGGCATTGGTAAATTATTGAATTTGTTGTCACACAATGATGAAGACCAAGAATCTTCATCCGGCAATGAAGACGAGCCTACGAAGAAAAGAGGCAGACCAGCTAAAGAAATTGTTCAAGTCGAAGAACCTATGAAGAAAAGAGGCAGACCAGCCAAAAATGCTTCCGAGGCACTTCCTGAGAAGACCGATATAAACAGCATGAAGTTTTCCGAAGTGTTGCTTTATATTTCTAAAAAGGCCAATAAACCAATGAAGGTCGCTGGCTTTGTTGAATATGCTTTGAAACTTGGGTATAGATCCGAAGCAAAAGATTTTGCCAATATTTCTTATCAATATTTGCATAGTCTTTATAAAAAATCTAAGCTCAGTAAGAACGATAACAATGAATATTTTTTATCTTAGAAAGAAAGGTGTTTACTTATGAAAAATATAACAAAGAAAGAAAGAAGCGAAACAATGATCGATAAAAAAATGTCAAAAGCTGATTTCATTAGAAATTGGATTAAAGGCAATAAAGATTTTTCTCCTAAATGGATGAAAAGACTTTTTCACGATCTATCACAAGAAGGCTATAAGGTGGCCAAATATGATAGCATTTACATATATTCTTTAAAGTCTCGGCTTGCAAAATCATCAGGTAAAAAATTCAAAAAGAAAAACGGGGGTTTTTCTACTGAAAACAAACCTGTCGATATTGAAGATAAAATTGTAAATGTCGAAAAAGACAATCATTTAAAAAATGAATCGTCTCGTCTTTATAAAATATCTTCTTTATCGTGGGCGTTAAAGTCCATGATTTCTGATAAATCATGTGATATTAATGATTTAAAAGAAGCATTTAAGTTGTTGGAGTATTTGGAATCAGCGGTGTAAAAAATACTTTAAAATCTTAAAAGAAATAGGAAGGTCAGCCTTCCTATTTCTTTTTTTTTGTTTACAATATTTTTCATTCATTGATGGTTTATATCATTTATATGGTGAAAAATGGCTGCGAAGAAAAAAGTATATTGTAATTTTTGTGGATCAAATAGCAAAGATGTTAAAATGTTGATTCAGTCTCCTGATAATGTGCCTAACGCAATAAAGAACACGGCACACAACAATATATGCGATAAATGCATAGAAAGTTGCTATAAGATAATCAATAAAGACATAGGCGAAGATACATCTCATAAAAATGTCAGCAAAATTCCATCTCCAATAGAAATAATTAATTTTTTAGATGGATTCATCGTAGGGCAAGATAAAATAAAGAAATTGCTTTCAGTAGCCGTTGCTTGCCACTATAAGCGAATCAATGATGAAATTAACGCATATGATAAATTCGAAGAATCAGATCCTTTGAATGACACCACCATAGAAAAATCTAATATATTATTGTTTGGAAACACCGGAACTGGAAAAAGTTTATTTGCTAAAACTATAGCTAAAATACTCGATGTTCCTTTTGCCATAGGCGATGCAACTACTTTTACTCAAGCTGGCTACGTAGGCGAAGATGTCGAAAATTTAATTTTGAGCTTATTGAGAAATGCAAACTTCGATGTGGCCAAGGCTCAACGAGGAATAATATATCTCGATGAAGTCGATAAAATCAGAAAAACATCGAATAATTTATCGATAACTAGAGATGTTAGTGGCGAAGGGGTGCAACAGGCACTTCTTAAATTATTAGAGGGAAAGGTGTGTAATGTTCCGCCACAGGGAGGAAGAAAGCATCCCGAGCAATCATTTATTCAAGTAGATACTACAAATATTTTGTTTATATGCGGTGGAGCGTTTGTAGGTTTAGATAAAATAATAGAAAGAAGGGTCGGCAGAAGTAGAATAGGGTTTTCAAGAGGTGAAGATCAACAAGATTTCATTGAAAATGATGTTATGGAAGAGGATCTTATAGAATATGGTCTTATACCAGAAATTGTCGGTAGACTGCCTGTTATTGGCTCCTTGAAGCCTTTGACCGAAGATGATTTGATAAAAATATTGATTGAACCCAAGAATTCTTTGACCAAACAATATGAAAAATTATGTCGTTACGATAATGTAAAATTGAATTGGACCGATAATGGTGTAATAGAAATAGCAAAAAAGGCACATAAAAAAGGCACAGGTGCTAGAGGTCTAAGGTCTGTTGTCGAAGGGTTCATGACAGAAATTTTATTTAGGTCACAAGACAATTCTGGAAAATATGTTACAATAGATAAAGATTTGGTTCTTGGACTTTCTCCGCCAGTTTATAGGAATGAATAATAAATTGAAAAAAGTTTTTACATTATTAGATGATTTGTTTTTAAATGATTTCGAATTAGATTTTGTAGAATGTTATGTTAAAAATGGCAATTCAATTAATTTTGAAACGACAATCCTTAACATAAATACAAAACATGATAAGTTGGCAAACTTACAAAAAATAGAAAATATAAAAATAATAGATTTTTCTGGAGAAAACTTATTTGATTTTATATATCAAAACACAAATGATGCAACATATTTCATCATGCCTAATTTAATATCAAATTTCAGTTCTTTTCGTAAATCTATCGAATCTGTTGAGTCTAAATCAGATGATGTTTTTTTGAAAAAAAATTATCGATACAATGCGTTGGATGAGGCTTTAAGTTGCGTCAAGGATTTAAATAATCGCATAGAAATTAAAAAGCAGTTTTTAGATTTTGCTATTTTTTCAGATTATAACTTTGACACTACTTTATATAGTAGTGATTTTATGTATGGGTCTAAGGATTTTTATAAATCTTTATGCGATTGCTTTAAAGAGATGAACAATTCTGGAATCCTTATAAAAGAAAGTCATTTAAAGTTTGATTTAATTTTGAATCTTACTTTGTTAAAAAATAAATTTACAGTTAAATCTGTATAAATCAAAATAGGATGTAAAGATGACGCATGTACTTTTTGTTTACGGCACATTAAAAAAAGGATTTCAAAGGTCGAAGTATTTAAATGATCAAAAGTATCTTGGAATAGCAAAAACTAAACCAATTTATGGTCTTTATTATGTAAGTGGCTATCCATGCATGGTGAACAATTTAAAAGATGACAACGGCACATTGGTGGACTCAATATATGGCGAGTTATACGAAGTAAGCGATGATAGTGTTGTTTTTATAGATAAAGTTGAAAGCGTTGATACAAATTTGTTTCAAAGACAAATTGTGGAATTAGATTCTGTAACGCTAGTAAATTTGCCAACCGATCCAAATGTATTCGATTCGGTTACTAATAATAAAGCAATGAGTTATTTTTATCAAAAAAGCATTAAAGGTGCAAAACATTGCGGTAACTTCTGGCCACATAAAGACAAAGCGTAATTAGGTAAAACAATGAATATAATTTTTTCATTTTTAATTTTCGGCATGTTACTTGGGCTTGGAGTGCTGGTAAAGCATTTGTATAAAAAACTCATCAATGCCAACGAAAAGTATGAAACTCTTTTAAAAAAGAATATACTTGAAGATTTGGATTTGGCCACAACCGAGCAATTGTTTGACGAGATAAAGAAAAGACACGACAAGCCATTTATAATTATTTTTCCAGAAGACAAAGCAAGTAAAATGGGAATAAAGATAGATGTAAGTAATTTAACTCCAGAGCAATTATTGGATATTTTGCGTACGACCTTGACTGTTGTGAGCAATAAAGTCGAAAACGATGATTAGTCTAAATTACATTTATTTGATGATAAAACCCAAATCCCATGAATTAAACCCGGCAAATATCCCAATAAAGTCAGCAGTATGTTTATCCAAAATTGTGATGTAATTCCACAGTTTATAAGCACTCCTGCTGGCGGGAATATAATTAAAAGAAATATTTTTAGTATCATTAACATTATAAATCCTTTGTTTTTATTGTGAAATTATATATTATTTAATAATGGTTAATATTTTATATTCTGTGAAAAAACAAAACGAAGAAGACCTAATGTGGTCTTATCCATTAAATACATTTCGTGCTGTGGCTTATTTAAAAAAACATGATTATCATTTAAATTTCGGTATTATAAACAATAAAAATCAAAACGAATGTGATGTTGCTTTTGTAGACTCTAGATTTCTCACATTAGATATATTGGACAATCAAAGAAAGCCTTTGATTGTTTATGATCAAACTGATTTTTCTTCTTGTTACAATGGTAACTGGGGAAATATTAGAGATTTCATTCATTCTGATTCCGTTAAATTTGTTTGTAAAAATTCTGTTTATACCAATTTAGAACTGCACAATCATCCAACTTTCGAAGGAACTGTTCATGGTAAATTTTGTTTGGATTCTGCGATATTGTGTGGCGACAAGCCAAATAGATATTACGAATTAGAAAATCATAAAAAAATTGATGACAATCACATTGTTAAAATGAATGTTTTGTCTCACTACCTTTGGTCTGATATTATCGAAAAATCCTTAATACCAAATTTGGATTTAAGTAGCTTGGATAATATGCATCGCAGACCAATAGACATATTGCTTCTTGGATCTGGATCACATTATTGGTGCTGGCATGTTAGGTGGCATAGATCGAAGGCAGCGGATGCCATGAGGAAACTTCCAAATGAAATCATAAGGTGTCTTGGTTTGTCTTCAGACAGTAAATTACCCAAATACAGAAGCAAAATTAATTGGCCAAATCCACCAGAATTTTTTAATTTAGCTAAAAACTCAAAGATAATGTTAAGTCCGTGGGGCTATGGAGAATTAAGCACTAGAGATTACGAAGCAATTATTTGTGGAAATATAATAATAAAACCAAAACTACTCAATAAAACACTGGAAATATCAACATTTCCTGAAATTTACTTGGCTAAAAACATTGTGTATTGCAAACCTGATTTTTCTGATTTAGAAGACAGGGTGTACGAAATATTAAACTCTTACGATGCCTATGCTAATCAAGCAGTATTAAGTGCTAATAAATTATTAGAAATATACAATAAAAAAGATCAGCCATTTATTAATTTATTGCAAATATTTAAGAAATTAAATAATGAAAATAGTATGAAATATTTATAAAACATACAAATAATTTGATAATAATTAAATTATTTATTATAATCAAATTATTGCCCGATCATTATATTTTGGAGACAAATTGTTTATGATTGAATTAAAGGATAGATACGAAATATTATTGCGGAAAAAAATAAGAGTTTTTTATCATTCTGATTTTGAAAATAACAATAATATAAAATCAATTTTAGACGAAATGCCAAATTACGAAAAGTACAAAAAAGAAAAAGTAAAGTCTGTTTGTGGATTTAATCGTGAAACTATGAGCATGGAGATGCAGCCGTGTTATCAAAATCCACTTTTAGATAAGGAACAAGAACAGTATTTTTTTAAAAAGTATAATTATTATAAATTTTTAGCTAAAACGACATTAGAATCGATAAATCCAAAAAAGATAAATGAAAAAAAAATAATCAAGGCAGAGAAATTGTTCGAAACCGTTGAATATCATAGAAACGAAATAGCTCTTTCGAATTTTAGATTAGCGTTTCATGCTTTGAAAAAGAGTCTTTCTGTTTTGGGTCAATCAGACGCATCGGTCATGTTAAGTAATGCTTATGTTGATATTATAAAAGCTGTAGATTATTTTAATTTCACTTTAGGCATAAAGTTTTCAACATATTGCGTGTGGGTTTTAAAGAAAAATGCTTCTAAAATATTCAAAGGAATACAAAAAGACAGACAACTTATCTTTTGTTCTTTTGGCTTATCAGATGATGATGGCGACAACGATTGCAACTATGAAGTTCCAGATAAATCATCTAAAAAAACAAGCGAAAACCATGAAATTAAAGATGCAATCAAGACATTGTTAGATAAGTTCAAAAAACGTTTTCCAAATCGTGAAACAGAAAGAGAATTGTTTATTTTAGAAAATTACTTTGGTCTTGATCAAAAGACACCGCTTACTCTTGAAGGAATTAGTGGATTCCTTAACATTTCCAAAGAAAGAGTCAGACAGCTTAAAGAAGGTGCTTTTGTAAATCTTAGGATATTAGCCAACGAACTTAATATTACATTGTAGACTAACATCTTTACTCTATGAAATATTAAAGTATACTGATACATAGGTGTACTTCGTATTTCATATTGGGTGATTTTATGTCTAAATTTTTAAGAATAACTTGTTTGTTGTTTCTAATTGTTTTTTGTTCTATCAATAAATCTTATGGATTTGGTTGAGGCGACAAGTTACCTATCAATCCTGCTGGTCAAGCACAGATTAGATGGAACAACCAGAATGTTAATCAGAATCAGAACAATCAAAATAATCAAAGCAATCAGAACATTAATCAGAATGGTCTTTCGAAAAAAATTCAAATGGACATTGCTTACACTAACATGCAATACGCATCACTTAAGAAGACTAATTCGAAGAAGATGTTGATGCTTGCGTTACAATCAAGCGACCCAAGATTTAAATCTGCTGGTTGTTTGTTGGCACATGAGTATAACTTTGAATTTCTCGAAGATTTAATTGAAAACATTGATTCTTCTGATATTGTTCTTAGTCAATCGGCAAGGCAAAGTTTGATTATATTGTCTAATAAGGCAATTTGTGGGAGTCAACCTAAAAAACAAGAGAAACCAACAGCTACTGCCACGAAATCAACAGCGGTTGCCAAGCCTCAAATAAATCATTATGTTGATTTTGGTCCACACATTAATTATATGGATAATGTGTCGTTAAACGCTAGTCAAATAATGTGGAAGACTTGGTTCGCTGAAAATGTTAAAGATTGTAAAAAAGAGTAATAATGCATTTTGAAATTGGAATGATCAGTTCTTTGAGAAGCAAGGATTCATTGGTAAATTCCATAAATTCAATTCGAAATGCCAAATTCAATAATACAATCAATTTGTTTATAGATCCAGTAGAAGATGTGGATACAAGTTTTCTTGATCAATTTGATAATTTAAAAATCAATATAAACATTAAAAATTTAGGTATGGTTGAAAATACCAAACTTGCTTGGGAGTATCTTTTTAAAAACTCCAATTCTCCTTGGTTGGTGGTTTGTGAAGACGATATTTTGTGCAAACCTTGTTTGTTTGATGTTTTAGAATCAAGTGTCGAAAAAATAAATAGAAAAATAGGATATATCAGTTGCTACACCCCATTGATCTACAGTCAAATGAAAGATTATGTATTTAAAACATTTGGATGGAAAAAATTAAACATGGGCATGAACACATGGGGTACTCAGTTCATGTTGATGCAAAAAGATACTTGTGGTTTCGTATTGAGCAAATGGGATAAGTATCATACATTCGAAAAGTTACAAGATAGAATTATAGGCGAAATAACACAAGATTTTAAACTTGATTGTTTTTATCCTTATCCTAGTTTGGTCAATCATGTCGGGCTAACGAATAGCACTCATGTTAAGGCTCCTTTAATTGGCAATACTGCATGGTTGTATGGAATAAACAATCACGAAGATGTTCTTAAAAATTACAGCGTATTCGAATAGCCAAATTAATTATCATGTCCTAAATTATTTTTTATTATTTCTCGCATAAATATAAAAATTACATTGAATTGAATGAAATCAATTTCGATTCTATAATTTAGATTACAACCACTAAAAAGGTTTTACCCCAGTATAACAAATTAGAAACACCATTCGATTTGTCGGGTTATATCATCCTGTTAGTTTTTTTGCGAGATGACATGAAAACTAACATTATTTTATATCTTCTTGATATGTGTCCTAAATAAAAGAATAATATAGTACTTATTTTTTTGGAGTTATTTGTAATGGAAAATTTGCCAGTAGTAAACCCAGTGATTGGTGCTGCTATTGCTCAAAACATGAGCAAGGAAAGTGATATAAAGTATCTAAAAGACTCTCTTAGGCTATTAGAGCGTACAAACCCTTGCATAGCTTGGTGGATTAAAAACTACAGCAAATCAACCAAGGACAAGATTGGATCTGCATATTGTGGGCTAATGGTGTATAAGCTATTGGAAAACCAATGCGAAGCAGATAATCTCGCAGAGGAAATGAAAGATGTTGTACTGTAATAGATCGGTTGAAATTGGATTGGCAAGAAGAGGATAAATGCACAGATTAAGAGTAGGATTAAATTTGAATGTTGAGTTTTTAGGCGAAGATTTAGACGAAGAAAACGTTAAAAAAGAAATTGAAAACTATATCTCTAAAAAATTTGATATTTTAAATTTAAAAATCACTTCAAACGAAAAAACAAATCTAAGTCCAAATTACATAGCCGAAACAGATTACGATTCGGTTATAAATTTAATTAGCAATGATCCAAGTTATAAAACATTTAAAATTAAAAACAAAAAATACTTGGTGAGAATGAACACTCACAGGTATTTTTTGTTTCGTGAAAACAATACATGTGTTGTCTGTGGCTTAAAAGGAGATAGATTTGTTCTAGAAAAGCCAATCGAGGACACACACCCACACTTCAATTTGTATGCAATTGAAAACAATAGTTATGTGTTAATGACAAAAGATCATGTGCTTCCTAAATGTTTAGGTGGTAAGGATCATCATTCTAACTATCAAACAATGTGTTCTACATGCAATGGTTTGAAAGGTCATAATAGAATACCTATATTTGTCATAAAGCAATTGCGAGATTTTTTAAATGAAAATAAATCTAAAATAAGCAGAAAACAATTAAATGTTTCATTGGAAAATATTAAGAATTCTTATTTCCTTACTGTGAAGCACAATAAAATAATTCAAGATCATACGAGAAAAAAAGTAGCAGGATCAATCGTGGTCGTGAACGATATGTGTATTATTGAAAAAAACAATAAGTTTCACGCCATACCAATTTATGAAAACAAAAAACAGAATCATATTGCTTGCATAAAAAGAAATACTTTATTGAATTCAGTTGTTATGATTGACAACAAATATGTTTGTGTGCTTAATAAAAATATTTTCTACGAAATAGAAAAGAATTTCGTTAAAATAATTTAACGAAATAGGTTTGATCGAAAATTTTAGTGAATAAATAGTTTTCTATAGCTTTTTTTATACAATCTCCAAGCATATCACATATTTCATCGCTATCACGCAGACCGTCTATTATTTCTAATTGGAATGATTGGACCGACTCGTCATAATACCATTTGCGAAACAATTGATTCATGTTGTTTTTCGCCCAACCGCTAAAAATTCCATTTTTATTCGCTTCATAAACATTTAATCCTTGTGTTTCTAATTCGTGTATTATGCAGTTTTTTCTCCATATACTACAAGAAAGAGAATCTGGACTGCCAGAACCGTAACCGACAACGATATCCACATTTTTGTTTTTTTGAACATGTTTGCTGCTCATACCGTGGATTATGAACATGTGCATAATCCCACTGTAATTTAAAATTTTTGATTTTATTTTTATAATTGGGTCTAGAAATTCTTCTTTGACCACATCTTCGTGACAGTGAGAAACATTGTTACAATTAGCTTTATCTTTCCATATATCTACTGTTTCAGATCTTTCCCATCCGTTGTTTATAACCGCATACGAGTTAAGTTTTTTTGCTACTTTTCTAGCAATAATGTCAGTATTTATGTCGTCTCCCTTATATCCATGTGGGGCTAATATTAAAACTGGCAACTTACCTTGAATTACCGATACTCTTTCCATTTACACCTGAATATTAAAGGTTAGATCGTTTCTGTTAAGTATATATTTATTATTTAAAAATTATTCATAATTTTCAGGCATTTTAGTCGCTGTGAGACATATACTTGTGTTAAAGTTAATTTGTAATTTTAATTTTCTAAGGAAAGAGAATAAACATGAACTTACACGATTCTAATTTATGGCAAAGTATTCCTCATTATGAGCTTTCAGAGGAAAATAAAAAATTCATTACATCAAAGTTATGCGAAGTAAATTCTTTGCTTAAAAAGTGGTACACTTGTGTTCCGTCAAGGAGAAAAGTTAAAGTTTTTCGTGATGCTATATTGAGTGGTAATTTCGCTTTGTGTATGGAGTTTATTCCCAAAGATAAACAAGTAGATTTTTTTGATGATTGCTGTGTGATCAGAAAAACAAAATATGAAAAACTGGCCAGACTCGATGAAAAATCCATCGAAGAAGCAGTGGTGTGTGGATATAGCAAGTTGCTTTATTCAATGATTTCTAAATATCAAAAAAGAAATCTTATAGGATCTTCTTTTGAAGGTAGTTTAGATCTTTACCAAGACTCTTATTTAAAATTAATTGATGCGATTTATTCGTATTCCGATAATCAGATTTGTTTTTCTACATTTGTTTGCGTTGTTATGAAAAACCACTTGTTTAGAGCTTATGGAAGAAAAAATGTTCTTAAGGTTCCAGCAAGAGAAAAAACATTGCTAAAGAAATTTAAATCTATTATGAAAAATAGTTATGTTGAATCTAATGAAATAATCAATTCGGAAAAGTGCATAGAAATTATGGGTTTAAACGAAAAAGACACTCGTTATTTAAACAAAGCGTTGCGTAGGAACAACACTGTTAAGCCATTAGATGTCGTCAATGATTATTTAATTGAAAATTGTTATTTGGAAATGGAATCTAAAAGAAAAAACATATGCGAATTTGTAGTTTCAAATCAAGAATCTGAAGGAACATTTATAGATGGGGATTTTAGAGGTAAAATAGAACTTGGACTGAAACATGCCAATCTTTCAAAAAACGAAAAGGAAGTATTGCAATTTGCGTTGTTGACTGATATGAAATATGGATGGCAAACACAAATTGCTAATAAGATGAATTTAACGAAGATGAGAATTTCTCAACTTGTTAAATCTGCATTTGGTAAAATTAAAAATTACATTTTGTCTAATATTGTTTCTTAAATCAGATTAGGAGAAATATCATGAATGAAAATTACCAAGAATTTAATTCGCCAAAGTCAAATGCGTTTAAAATATGGCATTCCAACGAAGAAACTGTGGTGGCACTTAATAATGAATTTTGTAAAGTCTTAAAAAACTTAATATTATCTGATTTTTGTGAAAACAAGGCGTTGGTTGCTTTTGCCAAGCAATTAGTGCCTACATCTAACAAAACAGAAGGAGCAAGGAGAATGCCTTGCCACAAAGAATCATCAGACCACAATGGTTGTCGAAACCAATCCCACAAAAGACTTTTCGCTGATATTGAAGATTATAACGAAGAAGATTATTGCGAATAGACTTTTGCCCTTTACATTAATTCTAAGGAAGTAACATGCGAAAGAATAGCGTTCCGTTAAACAAATGGCAAGAAGGTGTTTTAAATAGCCTCAAAGACATTTGGTGCAGTATTCATGAATGTAAAAAAGTTAGTGCCGATTTTGTATTTAGAAAAAATTTAAATTCTAAAAAAAAGTCTGACGGAGAATGGCAATTGAAAGTTTCTCCTGTGTATCAGGAGGTACTGGGAGGAATCGAAGATGGAGCTAAAAAAGTTTCTTGCTTCACTATGGATTTAACAAAATTAATTCTTGCTCCACATTGGGAGATATTACAGATTTGTACTGGCACTTATTGTTCTTTCTGTCAAAACCACGATGGAATTCCTTCTGTGCGTGTAAGTGCTAAATTTAAAAACAAGCCTGTTGAGATTACTATTTACTTGCAGCCAGTCCATGATAGAATCGAAGAGGTTATTATGATGAATAACAAAAACAGGAAGTAATTCATGTCTATATTTCCAAGTGAATCTCAGAATGTTTATAATGAATTTAAAACTGAATTTGAAAAGATAGGCGTAAACACAATAAGACCATTCATGGTTAGTTCCGAATGGTTTTTTAATTATAAAAATAAAGATTACCCACTAGCTCCATCACCGATTGTTTCTGGAACTATATCGCCAATAATTATTGGTGCTGATTCTTTTATAAGAATGGGATGCGAAGCCAAGAATATAAAAAATCCAGAACAAGGATTTAATCTGCTTTTTTCCGAAGAATACTTCCCGACTTGTGATGTTAAATTAGAATTCAAAGATTATTTCTTTGATGGGTATGTCTATTTAATTGAATCGCAAAATTTTACTGGTTCAACTCCTCATTCTGTTTTTCTATGTTCGTTTATAAATATGTTTTATAAAAGTCCACCAAAATACTTGTATTTAAAAGCCGAATCGCTTTCTTGAGGTGATACAAATGTCGGTATTTTACGCAATACTTTCTTCTGAAAACGAATTAGGACTTTACGAAATCAATTCGGAGTGTGGAAAAGAATCTTGGGTTCCTCTTTGTTGTAAAATTTCACACAACGAAAAACCTAAGATTATAATTTTTTATAGTTTAGATGTTGCTAGAAGTTTCGCTCGTAGAAACTATAGCAGAAAAGAACTTGTCGGAGTGGTTCAATTGCCTTTAGAAGAATTAGATAATTTTAAAGATAATGGATTCGAAGTAGAAACATTGAATTGGCCAAGAATAATGAAAAATTCAAAAGAATACAAACTTGGCATTGAAGTCGTTACACTACTTGATAATCCATTTGTTTCAGTTGAAAATGGCAGAATTTGAAAAATTAAAGTGAGGCGAAATGCAAATTGAATCTGAAATCAAATTGGACTTTAATGATGTTCTTATAAAACCAAAAAGAAGCCAAGCCATAAGCAGGTCAGATGTAGATTTAAAAAGAAATTATAGATTTCTTAATTGTAATTCTAATATTGAATTTGATGTCGGGTGTCCAATTATAGCTGCCAATATGGATGCGATTGGAACATTCTCTATGGCAAGGGTGTTGTCTAAATTCGATGTGTGGACTGCGTTGCACAAGTTTTACAAAGTAGATGAAATTCAAAGGTTTTACACCGAAGAATTAGATGTTGCAAAAAGAGTTTTTTACTCTACTGGAACAAATGAACAGGATTTAGAAAAATTAAAAACAATATCTGATTTACATATTGAATTGAAATTCATATGCATTGATGTGGCAAATGGGTATACACAAAAATTTGTCGACAAATGCAAACAAATTAGAGAGTGGTTCCCTGACTCTGTGTTGTTGGCTGGAAATGTTTGTACAGCAGAAATGGTTCAAGAATTACTTATTGCTGGCAAAATTGATATAGTGAAAATTGGAATCGGAAGTGGCAAATCTTGTATAACTCGTCACATCACAGGTGTTGGGTATCCGCAACTTTCTGCTATTATCGAATGTGCCGATGCTGCCCATGGATTGGGAGGTCATATTTGTGCAGACGGAGGTTGCAGAACTCCCGGAGATATCGCAAAAAGTTTTGCTGCTGGTGCAGATTTTTCGATGATTGGTGGAATGTTTGCTGGACACATTGAGTGCGATGGGGATTTCACATGTGATGAAAATGGGAATAAAATTGGTATGATTTTTTATGGTATGTCTTCTGATACAGCCATGATTAAACATCATGGTGGCAAAGCTGTGTATCGTGCTTCCGAAGGTGCGACTATGAAAGTTCCTTTTAAGGGTTCTATTTCACAAACAATAGAACAAATATTAGGCGGACTTAGAAGTACATGCACTTATGTCGGAACCAATAAACTCAAAGATATTTCAAAGTGTACCACTTTTGTAAAAACAAACCGAGTCCATGATATGAATTTGTAAATTGGGTTTGTAATTTGTTTTTAATCATGTTAGTTTTATGGCGTTCAGTTCATAGTTTTTTCACAGGAGTGTTTATGATTTTTAAAAGTTTGGTTTTCTCTATGATGCTTGTTCTTTCTCAGACTGGCGATAAATTATCTAAAGATGAAATTCTTTTAGATTTTGTAAAAGTTGATATGCCAAACAGCATAAACAATGTATACACAACAAAAGTTGTCGATGCTTGGTTGAAAGACATAGCTAATAAACCAGTGACTATTACTGATAGAAGCACTGGAGAAATAAAAGTAATAGGCAAGGCTCTTTGTGGCTTTAAAGACAAAGATGGATGCACTAAGATAAGGGTTGTGACATATCAAGAATTTACAAATGATTCTAAATATGTTTTGCGACCTTATTGTCTTATAAAAAAGAGCAGTGTGTCCGATGCGTGTAATTTAGTTATCGAAGATGCAGAATTGAGAGAACTGATGATTCTTCCAAGGATTACTGCTTCTAGATTTGACCCCAAATAATTTTACATATTTTATCTGCGGTGGCATCCCAACTGAAATTTATAGCTGTTTGGATGCCACTTTGGTTTTTACATAATAAATTATTTTGTTTTTTATTATGTGTTTCTCTCATGTGCTTTACAATTTGCTCTTGTTGTTTTTCTGCCAGCCTACCCCAAAATCCTTGTCCTTGATTCCACATTCCATCAAATGCTTGTTCTAACTCTTTTATTTCAAAAAGCATACTGTTTTCATTGTTGCAATATTCCATGTGACCAGAATAATTTGATGTTATAACATTTTTTCCACACGATAAAACTTCTAGTAATTCTAAATTCCATCCCTCTGCTCTTACTGGAAAAACCCCACAATCTATTGTGTTCATTACTTTGGCTACATCTTTATGCGTTTTCTGTCTTGGTACGAATCTTATTTTCCCTCCTAATTTTGTATTAGAATATAAATTTTCCCAAGATTTGTTGTTTTCTGGTCCGATGAAGAAATTGTGACATTGCATCCAAAGCTGCACATCATCGTCTTCGTCAAATGCTTGATTGAAGCACTCGATTAAAAAATCGTGACCTTTTCTTCTTTCCCATTTTCCACAATTATAAAAAATAGTTGTTTTTTGATTTAATTTGTAATTATCATCATCGTAAAAAATGTCTCTGTCTACGCCTAAAGGAACGACATGAACTGTCTCTTCTATGTTGGACTTTAATTGTTTTAGTTCTTTGACAACTATATCTTTAGCCCATTTAGATGCAACGAAAATTAAATCACAATGAAGAATGCTGTCTTTTTCTTGGTCTGTAAATCTATCTAATTCGAAAAAACACATTCCAATATGTTTGTCCTTGCCGATGAATCTATAAAGGTCTCCTTGACCGAATATTAAAAGACACGGATTTTCTTTTGATTTAAAACTTTTGTTTTCTAAACATTTTTTATAAGTTGGATCTTTGATTAAATCGCTTTCGGCAACGGCTGGATATAAGTTTACTTTTATCTTCTTAGACAAAGCCTTTATTATGTTGAATGCAGCGATTCCGTATCCTGTTTCGCTTATCGGAGCAATTAAATTTAATTCATTCATTTTTGTTTATCCTTATATATAAATTCTCGATTAATCGATCTAATATTTCAAGAATTTTTTGGTATTTTAAAAAACATTAAATGACTACTAAATATTATATGAGACACATTATTAGTTCTATTTTGATTGTATTTTTTATTTTTTTGTTTGGTTGTTCCAAAGGCAATATAGGCATTAGCGACAAAGTATATGACTTGTCACTTGTATATCAAAAATTGTTGGAATTACACAATAAAGAAAGATTATTAAAAGGTTTAAATTTATTTATTCCAAATGATAATTTGACATTTTACGCACAAAATCATGCTGAAATCATGGCTAATCACAATTCTTTATATCATTCTGATATTAGCGATTTACTTAAAAAGTTTAATTTAGTTGGTGAAAATATAGCATTCGGACAAGAAGATGAAAAAGATGTTTTAAATTCATGGATGCATTCGACAGGACATAGAGAAAATATATTAAATGAGCAATTTAAACAAATTGGGTTTGGACTATCTCCCAAAAACAATAGATTATATTGGGTAACTGTATTTTCTAATTAAACTTTGTTCTTTACACTTTAAAAGTTTGTGATATATATTAGTTATCTTGATTGTTGGATCGATCAAGAAAGTAACTTTTTTAGGAGTCGTTGTATGTTTGGAACTATTTTGACGGTTTGCCTTGCTCTTAATGTTGAGAGCATAAATTTTGAAGCTGCTGATAAAGCACCTACAAAAATCGGCAGTGCTTCTGGTAAAGTAGACACATGTGCAAATGGCACTTGCAAGTCTGTAGTAAGATCTAAGTCCGTAGTCAGAAATCGAACTGCAAGTTGCGGATCTTGTTCGAGTACTTCAAAGAAGAGGGTTTCGTCTTCTTGTCGTGGTGGTCGTTTTCTAAAACGATAATTATTTTTTCAAACTAAAAAACCAGTAATTTTTTAAATTACTGGTTTTTTCTATTTACAAATTTTTATTTTATAGTAATTTTGTAAATGTGATTTGGTTTATTGTTTTATCTTTTATGAAGGAGTCTAGAGATGGAAAAGGCGTTGATTTATTCTTTTTTAGCAATTTCTATTGGTGCGAATATCGTGCAACAATATAAAATTGGCAACTATGGAATGTATTCTGATCTAATGAATCAGAAGGATAGTTTTACTCAAAATGGTTATAGCGAACTTCTTATTTCACATTTGAATGGTCTAAAAACCGAACAAATGGAAGTAGCTAAAAATCAAGGTAAAATTGAAGGCATTTTGTCTGTGGTAAACAATGCAAAACCAGAAGAAAATGAAATTTCTTCCATCTGGCATTCAGGCTATTATCGTGGCTTGAATCAAGTCGAGGATGTAAGACTAATGGCATACGAGGATGGATATCATCGTGCCACTGAAGATGGCAATTGTCCTGCTGCTATAAAGGCGCAAAAGGATGCTTTGCTTTCTGTACCTACTACGACTGAAAAGCCTAAATTAACAAAGCCCAATCAAGAAGATCCAATCAAGACACCAAAGTAATAGTTTAAATTAATCCGTAAAAAGAAAGCAATTATAGAATTGCTTTCTTTTTTCGCTTTCAATCATAATATTTATCAGTTCTTCAAGGTTGGTTTTTGGTTCCCATCCTAACTTTAACTTTGCTTTAGAAGCATCAGCAACAAGTAAGTCGACTTCTGCTGGCCTAAAATAATTTTCATCTACAACAACATGGTCTTCGTAATTTAAATTTAATAGTTTAAAACTAATATCACAGAAATTTTTAACTGAATTAGTTTTTCCAGTTCCGATTACATAATCATCTGGTTCGTCTTGTTGCAACATGAGCCACATAGCTACGCAATAATCTTTTGCATAGCCCCAGTCTCTAATCGATTCTAAATTTCCTAAATTAATGTTTTTAGATCTTTGGTTTTTTATAGAAACTGCTCCGTTGATTATCTTTTGCGTAACAAATTCTTTGCCTCTTCTTGGCGATTCGTGGTTGAACAATATTCCAGAACAAGCAAACATATTATAAGATTCTCTATAATTTACGGTCATATGATGAGCATATGCTTTTGCTGTTCCATAAGGAGATCTTGGGTAGAATTTAGTGTTTTCGTTTTGTGGTGTTGTTTGAACTTTTCCGAACATTTCGCTACTACTTGCTTGATAGAATTTAGCTTTCGGACAAATTGTTTTTATAGCCTCTAATACTCTTGTCACTCCAATTCCAGTAATATCGCTGGTTAAAATTGGCTGATCAAAAGATGTTTTCACAAAAGATTGAGCAGCTAAATTGTAAACTTCATTTGGTTTATATTTATCTAATATTCTGTTGATACTTGTTTGATCTGCCAAATCACCATATTCGATTGTTATTTCGTTTTCTAAATGTTTTATTCTTTCGAAATTAGAACTGCTCGATCTTCTTGCCATTCCTATCACATCGTATTTTTTATCTAAAAGAAGTTCTGCGAGATAGCTTCCATCTTGACCAGTTATTCCAGTTATAACAGCTTTTTTCTTCATCATTGTGCCTCCATTTAATTATATGTAGAACTTACTTTTTTTGACAAATAAATGTTTACTTAAAATATCAGAAACAATTTGATCACAGTTTGGAAAGCTGTAATCCAATATAACATTATCACAAAATGTTTGATTTGGGTCTATTTTTTTACCAAAAAATTTAACATTTTGATGTGAATAAAGTTTTTTATTTTTTTCTGTATTCGGAAGATACACAACGCATTTGTTTTTAAGAGCTTCTATAATGTTAATATTAAATTTATTATCGTTTCTAAAATCAATATAATATTTAGTTTTACTGAAAATATCATTCCTTACAGTAAAGTTAAAATCAAAAAATCTCTGGCCTTTGTTTTCTGGTATTTGATATTTATTGCCATCATATCTGTAAACTACAGGAAATGTCTTGTATTGATCGATTAGCTCTGTGTATTCCATACTGGTATCATCGAAATGCATAAAACAAAAACATTTCTCATTTATTATATCGAACATTTCTTCGACAAATAAAGGACTTGTAATTTCAAATTTTTTAGGTTTACATATTGGTTTAGAATCTGTTGCTACTGACAACAAAGATTTAAATTCGGTGTTTTCGTGGTTAAAATCACAAAGATAATTGTCTTCTTCATATAAAATATACAAAAAATATTTACAATTACTTAAATTTACTGTGCTGGATGCAACGACTAGATCAAATTTTTTTTTCGTAGTGATATTAGATACATCAATTAAAGTTACTTCATCTGGGCTATTTTCTTTGATTTTAAGGTATATTTTGTAAAGAATATAATCGGAAAAGCAAAGTTTGTTCATATCTACAATATGGTTTGAAAATTCTAAAATATTTTCCATTAAAATAGCTATCATATATTAAAGTAGTATAAAGGAACGATCATGAGCAAAGAAGTTATAGCAAATTTAAAAAAACAAATTTTTGATTTGCACACACAAGTTTCTAGTCTAAAAGATCTTGTGTCATCTATAGAATTTTCAGATTACACTGTAAGCGAAAATTCCATTTTAATGGCTATTAAAGACAAGTCTTGGCCACAAGCTGTTGAACCAGCCTTGATTTGTGATCCTAACAATGAAACTGAAAAACTTGAAAGAAGTCGAGGAATTATCGAGGTTTATTTAGACGATCCTATTAAAGATAAAAAAGTTTTAGACTTTGGATGCGGAGATGGACACTTGGTGGCTGTCGGTGCTGAATTCGAAGCAAAAACAATTGTTGGGTACGATATTAATAGTAATAAATGTTGGGAAGGATTTAAATTATCTGAAAGTCAAAAACTAACAACTTCTTGGGATGAGGTAGTCGCAAATGCTCCATATGATTTCGTAGTGGCATTTGATGTTTTGGATCATTTAGAAAACGATAGCATCGCTGATTGTTTGAATAAAATAAAAAGCGTAATGCATGCACAAAGCAAGGCGTATGTGCGATTCCATCCTTATACCAGCAGACACGCCACTCATTTGTATCAAAATATCAACAAAGCGTTTTTGCATTTGTTTATGTCTGAAGATGAAATAAAACAAAACTTTCCAGAAGCAACACCGATGAAATCAATTAAAATTACCAAGCCACTTGCGACTTATGAAAAATACATTCAAGAATCTGGATTAAAAGTTGTTAATAGGCGTGAAGTAACTGAGAATGTAGAAGATTTTTTCTGCAAAGATGATAAATCTAAAGTTATCATGAAGCATCTTGAGTTTGATGCTTTCCCGAAATTTCAATTAAGTCTATGTTTTGTAGATTATGTTTTAAAATTATAATTTACTTTTTAAAACCAATCTTCTTCATCGGATGGACAAATTCCTTCTTTTACATCAATTGACTTGTCTAGCCTTAGTCCGGTCCATAGGTCTAATCCTATTTCCAATCTTTGTTTGAACATATCTATTTTGTATTCTCTTGCTTTTTCATATTGCTGCAATTCAAATAATTTTTTGTACTTCTTAAGTTTTGGAATTTCAGAATAAGGTATTTTAATTTTAAGTATATGTAAGTAACTTATAACTTTTCGCATTGTGGTTTTCGTATTGTGGTTTTCATTCCACATTTCTACTAATTCTTCTGGAGTGTTGTTTTTCCAATTTTTTACAAGGAAAATTTTAAACAAATCTTTAATGTTTTCCTTGTATCTTACAACTTGAGGAACTTTTTTAGTCAGATTTAATCTGCATTTTTTTTTTCTTATTGCATTCAATGAAAATGGAAGAATTTTATTAGAAATTAATTCTTGATCGTTGCCACCATTCTTTATATGGTTGGTCAACAATTCTTCTTGTTCTTTTGACCATTTTAATCGCCAAGTACTCATTTTAAACCTCTTATTTGTTTCGATGCAACATTAAGAGATTAATTAAAAGTAATGTATTTGTCAATTTTGATTTGATTGTTATTTTTAAAATTTAAGTTTGTACAATTTAAATTGGTAAATTTGAATAAATCGATTCGTTTAATATTTTTTTAAATACTTCATTTGATTTCATGAATTCAAACATTTCTTGTTTGTTGGCTACAAAATTAAAATTTTTATTTCTGTTTTGCTTCTCTTTTGCGAATTTAATTTTCGGTTCGCATTTTTTAATTTTTTTTATTTTTAAAAAATTAAATATTTTTTCCATAAATTTATCTTGTTTAGATTCACACATGAATTCTTTGTAGTCTGCTTTTATGAAATTTGATTTTAAATGTGGTGAATTTTTAATTGTTTTTTTTATGTTATCGAAATAATTTGTTCTATTTTTGTGATACTTTATAAATTCATGTGGAATAAAATTTAC
>Ga0214919_10000410_pt1 | contig 73077 bp, 63 predicted proteins | sample LL1503_MetaG_FD_177994 | JGI IMG/M metagenome (GOLD analysis project Ga0214919, IMG submission 177994) | Freshwater microbial communities from Lake Lanier, Atlanta, Georgia, United States - LL-1503 | ecosystem: Environmental > Aquatic > Freshwater > Lake | place: USA: Georgia | collected... | reverse complement strand
TGGCCGCACCCTCAGCCATGCCTTCGTCATTGTGGATGAGGCCCAGAACGCTTCGCGCCTGCAGATGAAGATGGTCCTGACCCGTCTGGGTGAAGGCGCGCGGATGGTGGTGACGGGTGACCCGTCGCAGGTCGATCTGCTCAATCCCAGAGACTCTGGCCTGTCCCACGCGGTGGGTCTGCTCGATGGGGTCAAGGGCGTCGGCATTTCGCGCTTTTCAGCCGAGGACGTGGTGCGCCATCCCTTGGTCGAGCGCATTGTGCGGGCCTATGACGCCGACAGCAATCGGACCTAGCGATGGACCCTCTCGCCATTGAGGTGGAGATTGACGACGAGGCTTGGTTGCCCGCCCTGTCTTTGACGCAGGATCAGACCCAAGCCCTGATCGGCAGAGCAGCTCAAGCCGCCCTGTCCGCGCCGCGCCTCACCGATGTTGAGGTCGGGGCGATCGTAGTGCTGTTGACGGATGATGAGGCGCTTCAAGCCTTGAACGGCCGGTTCCGGGGACAAGACAAGCCCACCAATGTCCTGTCCTTTCCCGCCCCGCAAAATCTCGAAGGTCATTTGGGCGATATTGCCTTGGCGCTCGGGGTCTGCGCGCGCGAGGCGGCGGAGCAGGGCAAGAGCCTTGCCGATCATCTTTGTCATTTAACGGTGCATGGGACCTTGCATCTTTTAGGCTATGATCACGAAACCGATGCTGAGGCTGAGCTGATGGAGGGGCTAGAGCGCACCCTTTTGGCCCGACTTGGCGTGACGGACCCCTACGGAGCGCCTGCGCAAGACCATGTCCAGTCCTGACGATCCCAGTTCTAAAACCGCCTCTAATAACGGCACTCACAAGCAGGTTGCCCGCCGTCGGCGGGGTGATCGCGGACTGTTCGGTGCCCTAGGGTGGGGCCTGATGGGGAAGGGCGCAGCAGCAGTGGCCTCGGCCGGCGTGGCCACAGCCGATGGGGCCGTGGATATTGTCGATCAGGCAGAGGCCTTTAAGACCCTGCGCGTCGATGATGTCATGACCCCGCGCGCCGATATTGTCGCCATCGATATTTCCGCCCCCTTTGAAGAGGTTCTTTCAACCTTCATCGAGGCTGGCCATTCGCGCATGCCGATCTATCGCGACAATCTCGATGACCCGGTCGGGGTGGTCCATGTGAAGGACGTGTTCAAGCTTCTGGCCGACGAGGCCAAACGCCCGGCCCAGAGCGAGCCGGTGCTGCACCGGCTTCGCCGTGAAGTGCTCTATGTGCCCGCCTCGATGAGGGCGGCGGACCTGCTGGTCAAGATGCAGGCGACGCGCATCCATATGGCGCTGGTGATTGACGAGTTCGGTGGCACCGATGGCATTGTCACGTTGGAGGATCTGGTTGAGGCGGTGGTCGGCGAGATCGATGATGAGCATGATGACGCCCACCAGGCCTCTATCGTGGCGCGCGCAGGGGGTATCTATGAATGTGATGCCCGCGCGCCGCTGGAAGAGCTTGAGGCCATGGCCGACGCCGAGCTGATGCTGGCGGACTATGAAGAAGAGATCGACACGGTCGGGGGACTGGTCAGTGCCTTGGCTGGCCGGGTGCCTCAGCGCGGCGAGGTGATCGCCCATCCGTCGGGCTTTGAGTTCGAAATTACCGATGCCGATCCGCGCCGGGTCAAACGCCTGCGGATGAGAAGCGCGACGCCAGCGGCCACAGACGCCCCGTGATCCCACAGCGCCTCGATCTCGCGGCGCGCTGGGCGCAGGGACGGTGGGGCGTTGCCCTTTTCTGTCTGTTGGCTGGATTGGGCGCAGCCTTAGCCCATCCGCCCTTTGGGGTCTTGCCCGGTCTGTTGGGCTATGGATTAGCGCTTCATCTGATTGATCAGGATACGGGCGCGCCCCATCGATTGAGGGGCGGCTTTTGGCGTGGCTGGCTGGTCGGTCTGGCCTATTTCTTCGTCAGCACCTGGTGGGTCGGCGAAGCCTTTTTGGTCGAGATCGAGCTCTATGGCTGGATGGCCCCGATCGCGGTCCTGTCCCTGTCAGGCGGGCTGGCCCTGTTTTGGGGGGCGGCCGGTCTTGCCTATCGATTGTTTCTGCCCAAGCGGGCCACCGCGTTGACGCGCATTGCGACCTTCGTGCTGGTCTTTTCGGCCGTCGAGTGGCTGCGCGGCCATGTCCTGACCGGCTTTGCGTGGAACCTGCCGGGGGAGACGTGGCGGGCGGGGTCTGCACCGTCTCAGATGGCCGCGCTTGTCGGGGCCTACGGGCTGAGCTTCATAACCCTATGGATCGCAGCATCCTTTGGTCTGTTGTTGCGCCAAGATCAGCGTCGGCAGGGGTTGGTTTTGGCGGGCCTCGCTGTCGCCCTGACGGCGGGTCTCTATGGCTTTGGTATGGTTCGGTTGGGCGGCGCCTTGCCCCCACCGGCAAGTGGCCCTGTGGTGCGTATCGTTCAGGCCAATATTCCCCAGTCGGCCAAATGGACCCCAGAAAATTTCCGTTCCATTCTCGCCAAATACACCGCCTTGACCGCCCGTCCGAGCAAGGGATCGGATCCGGCCGTGGTGATCTGGCCTGAAGGGGCCATTCCGTCGGCCTTGGATGACTATCTGGCCCCCGGCAGTTGGACGCGCGATGTCGTCACAGCCTCCCTGAAGCCCGGTCAGGTCTTGATGATGGGCGGCTTTCGACTGGGGGGCAGCTTCGAGAGACCGGTCTATTATAACAGCCTGTTGGGTGTCCGCCGCGAGGGTGAGGGCCTGAAGGTGACGGGCGTCTATGACAAGTTCCGACTGGTACCGTTCGGAGAATATCTGCCGCTAGGCGAGGTTCTTGGGCGGCTGGGCATTCGGCGTCTGGTCCATGCCCCTGATGATTTTACCCCCGGCCCAAGGCCTCAGCCGGTCCAGTTTGATGGCTTGCCGCTGGTTCAGCCCCTGATCTGTTACGAGAGCCTGTTTCCGGGCTTTACGCGGCAGGGGGCGGCCCTGTCCGGTCGCCGAGCGGCATGGATCTTGAACGTCTCCAACGATGCCTGGTTTGGCAAGACCAGTGGCCCTTGGCAGCATTTGAACATTGCCAGCTACCGCGCCATCGAAGAGGGCCTGCCGATGGTGCGGTCTACGCCGACCGGCATATCGGCCGTGATCGATGGCTATGGCCGACGATCCGCCACCCAAAGCCTGGTTCAGGGGGCTGAGGGGGTGATTGACGCGACCCTGCCAGATCCATTGGCCCCAACCGTCTATAGCCGTCTCGGCGATGGACCCTTCGCCGCCATGCTATTGATAGCATTGATTATTATGTTGGTCTCAAGGCGCCGTAATTAGATAATACCACGTGACAGGTCGCGCTTAATGGTAAACACAATTGCGATCTAAGGTTAAATCTAGATGGAACAGACATCCATGGGCGTGCCAGCACAAATTGAACGTTTTCCTAATCCTGTAGACTTGCATGTCGGCGCAAGAGTTCGGATGCGCCGCAAGCTTCTTGGCATTAGTCAGGAAAAACTCGCTGAAGAGCTTGGCCTGACCTTTCAACAGATTCAAAAATACGAAAGGGGCGCCAATCGGGTGAGTGCCTCAAAACTCTATGAAATTGCTAGAGCCCTCTCGACACCGGTCGCCTATTTCTTTGAAGGCCTCAGTGATCCGACGGAACCGCAGAAATTTGGCTTTGCAGAGTCTGGATCCGATCAGTTTGTGCATGAATTTCTGATGACGCCAGAGGGCCTGGAGCTGGCCATTCTATTTCCGAAAGTGCCGCGCGGACGGCTGCGGCGGCGGTTGCTAGAATTGGTTCGGGCGATGGGCGACCCTTCGGGTGTGGTCGATCTGGATAAGGATCCTTACGACTAGGAGCGCGACCAAAAGACCTGACTTGCAGATATAAACATATCTTTATATGATTGTCGGATAAGGGGTGCGTGCGGCGAAACGCACCCTCAATCGTCCTCGCCGATCCGATAAAGACTTTCCTGCAAGGAGTGTGCCCTGTGAGCCGTGCATCTTATATTTTCACGAGCGAAAGCGTTTCTGAGGGCCATCCTGATAAGGTTGCCGATCGGATTTCCGATGTGGTCGTTGACGCCTTTCTCGGTGAAGAGCCTGAGGCCCGCGTGGCCTGCGAGACCCTCGTCACCACCAACCGAATCGTTCTGGCTGGTGAGGTTCGCGCCTCGACCAAGGAAAAGACCAAGGCCATCATTGCCGGTCTAGAGCCCAAGGTTCGCGCCGCGATCAAGGATATTGGCTACGAGCAAAAGGGCTTCCATTGGGAAAAGGCCAAGTTCTCCTGTCACCTGCATGGCCAGTCTGCCCATATCGCCCAAGGCGTCGATTCTTCTGCGACCAAGGATGAGGGCGCGGGCGATCAGGGCATTATGTTCGGCTATGCGACCAATGAGACACCGCAGCTCATGCCCGCGACTCTCCAGTACAGCCACGACATCCTGCATCGCTTGGCCCAGCTTCGTCACTCCGGTGAGCTGTCAGAGCTGGAACCGGACGCCAAGAGCCAGGTGACCCTGCTCTATGAGAACGGCAAGCCGACTCAAGTCTTGCAGATCGTTGTCTCCCATCAGCACAAGAAGCGCATCGACGGCAAGATTGCGACCTCCAAGCGCGTCCTCGACCTGATCAAGCCGCACGTCCTGTCGATCTTCCCTGAGGGTCTGGTGACCCGCAAGACCAAGTGGCACGTCAATCCGACGGGTCGGTTCGAGATCGGTGGTCCCGATGGCGATGCGGGCCTGACGGGCCGTAAGATCATTGTTGACACCTACGGTGGCGCCTCGCCCCACGGCGGCGGCGCCTTCTCCGGCAAGGACCCGACCAAGGTGGACCGTTCGGCGGCCTATCTATGCCGCTATCTGGCCAAGAATGTTGTCGCCGCAGGTCTGGCCGACAAGTGCACGATCCAGATTTCCTACGCTATTGGCGTGGCCCAGCCCCTGTCCTTCTATGTCGACCTGCATGATACGGGCCGGGTTGATCCGGCGCTGCTGGAGAAGGTCCTGCCCGAACTGGTCGGCGGTGCAACCCCGCGCGCCATCCGAGAGCACCTGCAGCTCAACCGTCCGATCTATGCCCGCACCGCAGCCTATGGCCACTTTGGCCGCGCACCCGACAATGAGGGCGGCTTTAGCTGGGAACGGACCGATCTGGTCAAGGACTTGAGCAGTCTGGCCTAATCAGGCTAAGGGGCGCTATGTCCATTGGCCAAAAACCTCACGGGCCTCTGCGTTCCTATGGGCGCATTAAGGCGCGGCAACTGAAGACGCGGCAGGCGGGCCTGATTGAGGCCAATCTGCCGCGCCTGTCTATCCCTGATCCCGCCCTTGGGCCGATTGATCCGGCGGTCCTTGCGCCGGGCTATGACGAGGTCTGGCTGGAGATCGGCTTTGGCGCGGGCGAGCATATGGCCGCCCAGGCCCAGCGCCATCCGCAGGTTCTGATCCTAGGGGCCGAGCCGTTCCTGAACGGTGCCGCCAGCGCAGTGCGTCACATTGACGAGCGCGGTATCGACAATATCCGTATCCTTCAGGGCGATGGGCGCGAACTGGCTGCAGCCCTGCCGAGCGCCTGTCTGTCGCGCATCTTCATTCTGTTCCCCGACCCTTGGCCCAAATCGCGCCATCACAAGCGCCGCCTGATCCAGCCTGAGGTGATTGCTGAGTTGGCGCGGGTCTTGAAGCCGGGTGGCCGCCTTCGCTTTGCCACCGACTGGGCCGACTATGCCGACTGGACCCTGCAAAGGTTCAATCGCAGCCCCAACTTCCGCTGGACCGCCGAGGCTGCTAGCGACTGGACCACCCCGCCAGTTGACCACGTCACCACACGCTATGAAGAAAAACGACTCGGCGATTGCGACCCGGTATTTTTGGATTTTGTGCGGGTTTGAGCTTGCGGAGTGCCGCCTGAAAAAGGGGGAGGTGACAAGCCATCATTCCGGTTCTATAAGACCCCCACATCGATCGATGGCGTTGGATGACGCTTTCGAGCGGCGGCCGGAAGGCTCGCCGCTTTTTTGTTGCTTTGAGAGGCTAAGCTTGCGCGGCAAGACCAGTGAAGACCGGGATCTGATCGCCCTCCTCGACCCTGTGGTTGAGGCGGCGGGCTTTGAGCTCGTGCGTCTGCGTCTGATGAGCGGTACCCAGACCCGCCGCCTGCAACTGATGGCCGAACGTCCCGATGGCAGCATGAATGTCGAGGGCTGCGCGATGTTGTCGCGCGCGGTGGCTGAGGTGCTGGACGCTGCCGATCCGATCACGGGGGAATATCTGCTGGAGGTCTCGAGCCCCGGCATTGATCGCCCCCTGACCCGCCTCAAGGACTTCGAGACCTATGAGGGTCTTGAGGCCCGCATCGAACTGGACCGCCTCTGCGAAGGGCGCAAACGCTTCAAGGGTCAGTTGGCCGGACTTGAAGATGACGCTGTCGCGATCAATTTAGAGGGTGAGCCTGACCATACCACCTTGATCCCCTTTGATTGGGTGATCGAGGCCAAGCTCGTCCTGACCGACGAGTTGATGAAACGTGGCGCAGACGAACGCGCTTCCCGAATGACCCCGCAAGATTCGCTAGATGGCGAAGACGAAGAGGACCTGGCCTAATGAGCGTCACCGGCATTTCCGCAAACCGGCTTGAACTCCTGCAGATCGCTGACGCCGTTGCGCGTGAGAAATCGATCGAAAAGGAAATTGTGATCGAAGCCATCGAGGAGGCGATCCAGAAGGCGGCACGCTCGCGTTATGGCGCTGAGCACGATATCCGCGTCCATATCGATACCCGCACCGGCGAAATGACCATCACCCGCGTGGTGACGGTGGTCGCTGATGGCGCGGTCGAGAACGAATATGCTGAGCAGAGCCTCGCCGACGCCTTGAAGGGCGACAAGGAAGCGGCCATCGGCAAGACCTATACCGAAATCCTGCCCCCCTTCGAGTTTGGCCGGGTCCAGACCCAGATGGCCCGTCAGGTCGTGACCCACAAGGTCCGCGAAGCCGAACGTGAGCGTCAGTACGAAGAGTTCAAGGACCGCATTTCCGAAGTGGTCAATGGCACGGTCAAGCGCGTCGAATATGGCAATGTCATTGTCGATCTCGGCCGGGGCGAAGGCATTATGCGCCGTGACCAAGCTATCCCGCGTGAAAACTTCCAGATCGGCGACCGCGTCCGGGCCTATATCTATGATGTGCGGCGCGAGACCAAGGGCCCGCAGATCATGCTAAGCCGTGCCCACGGTGGCTTCATGGCCAAGCTGTTCGCGCAGGAAGTGCCCGAAGTCTATGACGCCGTCATCGAGATCCGCGCCGTGGCCCGCGATCCCGGCAGCCGCGCCAAGATGGCTGTGGTCTCCAATGATAGCTCCATCGATCCCGTCGGTGCCTGCGTCGGTATGCGCGGTAGCCGGGTTCAGGCCGTGGTCGCCGAGCTTCAAGGCGAAAAGATCGACATCATCCAATGGTCCCCCGATGAAGCTACCTTCATCGTTAACGCCTTGGCCCCTGCAGAAGTCACCAAGGTCGTGCTCGACGAAGAGGATGAGCGCGTTGAGGTGGTGGTGCCGGATGAGCAACTGTCCTTGGCCATTGGTCGGCGCGGTCAGAATGTGCGTCTGGCCAGTCAGCTAACCGGCTGGCAGATCGACATCATGACCGAAAGCCAAGAGAGCGAGCGTCGTCAGCGTGAATTTGCCGAGCGCACGACTCTGTTCCAAGAGGCCTTAGACGTTGACGAGGTCATCGCCCAACTGCTGGTCACCGAAGGCTTTGCTGCTGTTGAAGATGTGGCCTATGTCGAGGCCGAAGAGATTGCCAGCATCGAAGGCTTTGATGATGACACGGCTGAGGAACTGCAGGCGCGCGCCCGTGACTTCCTTGAGCGTGAAGCCGCTGAACTGGACTCTAAGCGTCGCGCCCTCGGCGTCGAAGATGGTCTGCTGCAGATTGAAGGCCTGACCATTGCCATGGCCATTGCCCTCGGTACCGGTGAGGTCAAGACGGTTGAAGATCTGGCCGATCTGGTGCCGGACGATCTGCGCGGCTGGTTCGAAGCCAAGGATGGTGCCCGCGTGCGTCAGCCTGGCCTGCTGGAAAGCTTCAATCTGTCACCGGAAGATGCCGAAGCCCTTATCATGCGCGCTCGCGTCGTGATGGGCTGGGTTGAGGCTCCTGAGGTGATCGAAGACGAGGCTGAGCTTGAGCTTGAGGCCGACCTTGAGCCTGAGGCCGATGCCGAAGCTTGATCTTGGTGTGAGGGGCTTGCCCCTCATTCCATCCCTCTTTGACCAAAGCCCTCCTTGGGGGCCAGCTATTTTCATCTAGACCCTCGGCCCTTGGGCGGGGGTGGGTGAGGGACCTTTCCCTCCGGAGACTTCGCGCCCTTGACCACCGATGCCGTGCCCATAGAGCAGGACGCCTCTTTATCAGAGGCCCCGCAAGCGGCGCGTGCGCACCGGACCAAGGCGCAGGCCGACCGCGAGCGTCGCTGCATCGTCAGCGGCGAGGTGGTGCCGGAAGAAAAGCTCATCCGTTTTGTCGCCGGGCCGGGCGGCGTGGTCGTGCCGGACCTGGCGCGGAAGCTGCCGGGCCGTGGGCTTTGGGTCACAGCCAACCGCGAGACTGTTATGACGGCAGCCAAGAAGGGTGCCTTTTCCCGCGCCGCTAAGGCCAAGCTCACAGCCCCTGCTGATCTGGCCGATCAGGTGGAGCGGCTCTTGACCCAGCGGGTTCTGGACGGTCTGGGATTGGCCCGCCGGGCCGCTGATCTGACCTTTGGTTTTGAAAAGGCCGGTGCTGCCATTAGCGCCGGTAAGGTCGCTTGGATGGTTGAAGCCAGCGACGGCGCCGATGATGGGCGTCGAAAGATGCTGCAAGTCGCCCGGCGTGTCCCCCGCAGGCCACGTTTGCTAGGGATTTTCACAGCAGACGAATTGAGTTTGGCCTTAGGGCTGGGAAATGTGATACACCTCGTCTTCCTTGCGGGGCGGGGCGCTGATCGTTGGACACAGGATGTCGAGCGGCTATCAGGCTTTCGCTCGCTCATCCCAACGAGTTGGCGCGAGGAGCCGTGAGAGCGGGCGGGGACGAAACCCTTCGTCCCGGCTCATTATCTAATGGTTGAAGACTAAGGCCGGGCCCGTTCGGGGACCGGAAGTGAGTAAAGCGAGCGGATGAACGACGCGAACGACAATGAAAACGACCGTCCCGACGGTTCGGCCGGCCAATCTAACGGCCAACCCGGCGGCAGGGCTCCCCTGACGCTGAAGCCCCGTGCGGGCGCGGTCAGTGCAGGCACGGTGAAGCAAAGCTTCAGCCATGGCCGGTCCAAGACGGTGGTCGTGGAGACCAAGCGCCGCCGGGTCGACGGTGCGCCAAGCGGGCCTGCGCCTGCTCCGGTTCAGGCCGAGCGCCGCCCAGCCCCTGAGGCTGCCCGTCCGCAAGAGCCGCGCCCTCAGCAACCGCTTCAGACCAATCTGAATCTCTCGGCCGAAGAGATGCGCGCCCGACAGCGCGTCGTTGAAGCCGCGCGCGCTGAGCAAGAACGCCAAGTGGCCGAACGCAAGGCGTTCGATGATGCGCGCCGCACCGAGGAAGAGGCAACGCGCCGCGCTGCCGCTGAGGCCCGCGCCGCTGAGGCAGGCCTTCAAGCCTCGATGTCTCCGCCGCCCGCTGCGGACGCCGTTGCGCCAGCACCGGTCAAGGCTGAAGCTCGTACTCCGGCTCCTGCCCCTGTTGCTGCCCCGGCCCCTGCGCCGGTTGCGGTTCAGCCGCCACCCTATAGGGCTCCTGAGCCGCTCCGCGCCGCGCCAACCCGTCAAGGTGAGCCGCGCCGCGATGATCGTCAGGCCACCACCACCTATCGCAGCGATGCGCCGCGTCCGGCGCCAACCGGCCCACGTCCGCCGCGTGATGGACAGCGTCCCAATACAGATCGCTCAGCGCCGCCTGCTCGCGCCGGTGAGACGGTTCGCTATTCGGCCCTAACACCGCGTCCGGCTCCGCCGCGTCCCGGTGCTCCAGGTGCTCGTCCCGGTCCAGGGGGTCGTCAGGCCCCGCCTTCGGCCCCGGTCACGCCCGATGTACAGCGCGCCGCCCGTACCGCGCCTCCAGGTGCAGGTAAGGACCGTCGTCCTCAGGATCTGGACGAGGATAGCATCAAGCGCGCCAAGGCCGCAGCACCGGGCGGCAACGCCAAGGCTGTCAGCCGCGTTAAGGGTGCGCCCCAACGCCGTGAAGGTCGCCTGACCATCCAAGCCGTCGCGGGTGATGGCGAGTCCGCCGATCGGATGCGCTCGCTGGCCTCGGTTCGCCGGGCTCGTGAACGTGAGCGCGAAAAGCGCAAGGGCGGCGGCGCTCAGGATCAGATCAAGGTCACCCGTGACGTGGTCATTCCCGACGTCATCACCGTGCAGGAACTGTCACAGCGTATGGCCACCCGCGCCGTCGACGTGATCAAGTTCATGATGCGCCAAGGCATGATGCTGAAGATCAACGACGTGATCGATTCCGACACGGCGGAACTGATCGCCACCGAATTTGGCCATAACGTCACCCGCGTGTCGGAGTCTGACGTTGAAACCGGCTTCCTGTCGGCTGAAGATCATGATCAAGACACTGTCTCACGGCCCCCCATGGTCGCAGTTATGGGTCACGTTGACCATGGCAAGACCAGCCTCTTGGACGCCTTGCGGTCGGCCGATGTGGCGGGCGGTGAGCATGGCGGCATTACCCAGCACATTGGGGCCTATCAGGTCCGCTTGCCTGCAGGCGACCGGGTCACCTTCCTCGACACGCCCGGTCACGCGGCCTTCTCGGCCATGCGCGCGCGCGGTGCCAATGTCACGGACATCGTGGTTCTGGTTGTGGCCGGTGATGATGGGGTCATGCCTCAGACCATCGAAGCCATTCACCATGCCAAGGCGGCTGGCGCACCGATCATCGTCGCCGTCAACAAGATGGATAAGCCCGGGTCCGATGCCACGCGCGTCGTCAACGAGCTTTTGCAGCACGAGATCGTGGTCGAAAGCCTCGGCGGTGACACCCAGATCATTGAGGTCTCTGCCCTCAAAAAGACCGGTCTGGACAAGCTGATCGAAGCCATCCTGATCCAGGCTGAAATGATGGACCTGAAGGCCAATCCGGATCGGACGGCTGAAGGTGTGGTCATTGAAGGCAAGCTCGATAAGGGACGGGGTCCTGTGGCCACCGTTCTGGTCAAGCGCGGCTCGCTCAAGCGCGGCGATATTGTCGTAGCCGGTGCTGCTTGGGGCCGCGTGCGCGCCCTGATCAACGAACGTGACGAACAGGTTCTGGTGGCTGAACCCTCCGTGCCTGTCGAAATCCTCGGCCTCGATATGCCTCCGAGCCCCGGCGAAGCCTTCGCCGTGGTGGAAAATGAGGCTCGCGCCCGTGAACTGACCGAATATCGTGACCGTAAGCGCCGCGATAAGATGCTGACCCCCACCGCCGCTGGTGCAACCTTGGCCGATATGATGGCCAAGCTGCAGGACAAGAAGCTTAAAGAGCTTGCCCTGATCGTGAAGGCGGACGTGCAAGGTTCGGCCGAAGCCATCATCGGATCGCTGGAGAAGATCTCCACCGATGAGGTGCGGGCGCGGATCATTCACTCCGGCGTTGGTGCCATCAACGAGAGCGACGTGCTGCTGGCCAAGGGTTCCGGCTCTCCGATCCTCGGCTTCAATGTCCGCGCCTCCAAGCAGGCCCGCGATCTGGCCGAGCGCGAAGGCGTCGAGATCCGTTATTACGCGATCATCTACGACCTGCTCGACGACATCAAAAACGTGCTCTCGGGCATGTTGTCGCCGATCCAGCGCGAAACCTTCCTCGGCAATGCCGACGTCCTGCAGGCCTTCGATATCTCCAAGGTCGGCAAGATCGCTGGTTGCCGGGTCACCGAAGGCGTGGTCCGCAAGGGCGCCAAGGTCCGGATCATCCGCAACGATATTGTGGTGCTGGAACTGGGCACGCTTCAGACGCTCAAGCGCTTCAAAGACGAGGTCAATGAGGTCAATGCCGGCCAAGAGTGCGGCATGGCCTTTGCGGGCTTCCAAGACATCAAGGCCGGTGACGTCATCGAGTGCTTCACCGTCGAGACCATCAAGCGTTCGCTCTAGTCGTCGCTTTGGGTAGATAGAGTTCAGGCCACTGGACCCGATGGGGTGCGGTGGCCTGATCCTTTTGGGCCTTGGCTTGGGCTCGCCGAACGCCATCGCCATAATTGCGCCGAAACGACAAGGTTCACTGATCCCAACGGAGGCCCACCATGACCCTTTCCCGCTGGACCTTCGCGCTCGTTAGCGCAGCCCTGCTCAGCAGTTGCGCCACGACGAGCCGCCTGGACGCCGCTGGGGATGTTCATGCCCTGTTGGTCGCGGTGCGAAATTATGACCGGGCGGGGTTTGAGGCCCATATTGATCGGTCCGCCCTTAAGGTCCAATTGCGCGGCCGACTGGTGGCAGAGGCCGCCAAGGCCCATGGCACAGACAGCCTGGCCGTCCTCGGCGCGATCTTAGCGCGGCCGCTCGTCGATCTGGCGGTTGATCAGCTCGTGCAACCCGATGTCTTCGCAGCGGTCGCAGAGACCATGGGCTATTCGGCCACCAAGCCCGTGCCCGACCGTCTGGCCATTGCCCGCCTCCTTCGTCCGATCGATGAGACCACTGTCTGCGCCCCCCGCAAGAAGGATGGTCCGTGCCTCTTGGTCTTCCACAAGGATGCCGGAAGCTGGCGTCTAGTCGGTTTTGAAGGCGATACGGGGATGTTGCGGGCGGGGCTGAAGCGCTAAGGACGGCGCAAAACAGCCCTCCCTCGACTTTCCACCCTAGCAGCGCTACAAGCCACGTCCTTTTTGTCCGTCCCTTCCGCGGCGTCCGATCCGCCGGTGAGGCTAGGAGAGTGCTATGAAACGTCCTGCAAAGGCTTCGCGCCCGTCCGGGCCTTCGGGTCCCAGCCAGCGGCAGTTGCGCGCCGGCGAACTTGTCCGCCATGCCTTGGTCGAGATCCTGCGCGAAGAGACCTTTCTCGATCCGACCCTAGCCGGCGTGATCGTGACCGTGACCGAGGTGCGGATGACCCCGGATCTGCGCCATGCCATGTGCTTTGTGCAGCCCCTGCGCGGTGAAAATGCCAAGCCGATCATCAAGTCGCTCAATGCGGTTTCGAAATATATTCGCGGTCTGCTGGGCCGGATGATCGATATGAAGTTTACGCCGGATCTACGCTTCATCCACGATCAGAGTTTCGCCACCGCTGAGCATATTGAAAAACTGTTCGACGATCCCCGCGTTCGCGCCGATATCGCTGCGCCCGATGAGGATGAAGAAGACGGCCATGGCCCGGCGTAAGAAGGGTCTGGCGATCTCGGGCTGGATCGTCCTTGATAAGCCGCATGATATGGGCTCGACCACGGCGGTCAGCCGGGTGCGGCGGCTGTTCAATGCGCAAAAGGCTGGCCATGCCGGAACGCTTGATCCTCTGGCCACCGGCATCTTGCCCATCGCCTTGGGCGAGGCGACCAAGACCGTGCCCTATCTGATGGAAGCCGATAAGACCTATCGGTTTACCGTTGCCTGGGGCACCTCGACCGCCAGCTTTGACCGCGAAGGCGAGGTCACGGCGACGTCGGATGTGCGCCCTGATCCGGCGGACATTGCCGAGGCCCTCAAGAGCTTTGTCGGTGAAATCGATCAGGTCCCGCCCAACTTTTCGGCCATCAAGGTCGATGGTGAGCGGGCCTATGATCTGGCCCGTGAGGGGGTCGAGTTCGAGCTCGCCGCGCGCCGCGTCACCATCTATGAGGCTGATCTCGTAGAGATCCCAGACCCTGACCATGCGGTGATTGATATTCGCTGTGGCAAGGGCACCTATGTACGCTCGGTGGCCCGTGACCTTGCAGCAATGCTCGGGGCCTGCGGTCACGTCAGCGATCTGCGCCGTCTGCGGGTGGGGGCCTTTGGGCAAGAGCGTGCAATTACACTAGAATTTCTGGAAGAGTTGGTGCATAAGAGCGCCGCTTCGGAGGCTTTGCTTCCCGTTGAGACCGCGCTGGACGACATCCCGGCGCTGGCCATAACTGAGGAAGAGGCATTCCGGCTCAAGCAAGGGCGCCCGATCATTCTGCTTCCCAGACAGGTCGAAACGCTTCGTGCGTCTCGCGTTCCCCGCACCATTGGGGGGCAAGATGCGTCTCGAACCGTTTTGGCAAAGCTGGATGGCCTAGCGATCAGCCTTTGTGAGATGCGCGCCGGACAGCTTAGTCCGACGCGGGTATTTCATCTTGAACAAGGAGACACCGATGTCGATCACGATTGAACGTAAAGCTGAAGTCATCCAAGCCCATGCTCGCTCTGAAGGCGACACAGGCTCGGCCGAAGTGCAGGTGGCGATCCTGTCAGAACGGATTTCCAATCTGACCGAGCACTTCAAGACCCACAAAAAGGATAACCACTCGCGTCGCGGCCTTCTGAAGATGGTTTCGCAACGCCGGCGTCTCCTGGACCACCTTAAGGACACGGATCATGGCCGCTATGCCGCCCTGATCCAAACCCTGGGCCTGCGCCGCTAAGGCACAGCCAAGACGACCTTCCTCCCCGCCCCAATGGCATGAGTCCGATAGGGGGCGGGAGGAAGTCTAGACCAAGGACGACAATGCCGGGTTAGCGAATGGTCGCTCCCGGCTCGTCCCGCATCCCCCGTAAGGAATGGGCCTGGGGGGGAGACCGAAAGACAAACATGTTCGACATTAAACGTAAATCCATCGACTGGGCCGGCCGCACGCTGACCCTCGAGACCGGCCGTATTGCGCGTCAAGCTGACGGCGCTGTTCTGGCCACCTACGGCGAGACCGTGGTTCTGGCGACCGTCGTCGCCGCCCGTTCGCCGAAAGCCGGGATCGACTTCTTCCCGCTGACCGTGAATTATCAGGAAAAGACCTTTGCTGCCGGTAAGATCCCCGGTGGCTTCTTCAAGCGCGAGGGCCGTCCCTCCGAAAAGGAGACCCTGGTCTCGCGCCTGATCGACCGTCCGATCCGTCCGCTCTTCGTCAAGGGCTTCAAGAACGAGACCCAAGTGGTCATTACCGTTCTGGCGCACGATCTTGAGAACGATCCTGACATCTTGGCCATGGTTGCCGCTTCGGCGGCCCTGACCATTTCGGGCGTTCCCTTCATGGGCCCCATCGGTGCAGCCCGCGTCGCCTATATCAATGGCGAGTACGTCCTGAACCCAACCCTCGATCAGATGACTGCGGAAAATCGCATGGATCTGGTTGTGGCCGGCACCAACGACGCCGTGATGATGGTTGAATCCGAAATTAAGGAACTGCCAGAAGACATCGTTCTGGGCGGCGTCATGTTCGCTCAACGCGGCTTCCAGCCCGTGATCGACGCGATCATCGAGCTGGCCGAGCATGCAGCCAAAGAGCCTTGGGACTTCCACGCAGAAGACCTGTCGCCTTTGGAAAACAAGATCAAGGCCCTCGTCGGCGAAGATCTGAAGGCGGCCTACAAGCTGACCGGCAAGCAGGACCGCCATGCGGCTCTGGACGCGGCCAAGAAGATCGCCGCTTCGGCGCTGATCAGGTCAGACGCCAATCCTGACGGTTATGACAGCAGCAAGTTCGGCTCGGCCTTCAAGGAATGCGAAGCCTCGGTCCTGCGTCGCGACGTTTTGGAAACCAAGGTCCGCATCGATGGCCGCGCGCTCGACAAGGTCCGTCCGATCATCGGTGAAGTGGGCATCTTGCCCCGCGCCCACGGTTCGGCCCTGTTCACACGCGGCGAGACCCAAGCCCTAGTGGTTGCCACCCTCGGCACCGGCGATGACGAACAGTTCATCGACGCGCTGGAAGGCACCTATAAGGAAAACTTCCTGCTGCATTATAACTTCCCTCCCTATTCGGTCGGTGAGACCGGCCGCATGGGTTCGCCCGGTCGCCGCGAAATCGGCCACGGCAAGTTGGCTTGGCGCGCCCTGCGTCCCATGCTGCCTGCCAAGTCGGACTTCCCCTACACCATCCGTCTGGTCTCCGAGATCACCGAGTCGAACGGCTCGTCCTCGATGGCCACGGTCTGCGGCTCCTCCTTGGCGCTGATGGATGCGGGCGTGCCGATGATTAAGCCTGTGTCGGGTATCGCCATGGGTCTGATCCTCGAGCCCGATGGCTATGTGGTCCTGTCGGACATCTTGGGTGACGAAGATCACCTCGGCGATATGGACTTCAAGGTTGCCGGTACCGCTGACGGTATCACCAGCCTGCAGATGGACATCAAGATCCCCGGCATCACCGAAGAGATCATGGATAAGGCCCTTAATCAGGCCAAGGGTGGTCGTCTTCACATCCTCGATGAGATGGCCAAGGCCATTGACGGTGCCCGTTCTGAGATCGGCGAATATGCCCCTAAGATCGAGACCATCAACATCCCCACCGACAAGATCCGTGAAGTGATCGGTTCGGGCGGTAAGGTGATCCGCGAGATCGTCGAAAAGACCGGCGCTAAGATCGACATCCAAGATGATGGCACGGTCAAGGTTTCGGCTTCGGACGGCTCCAAGATCAAGGCCGCCATTGACTGGATCAAGTCGATTGCCTCCGAGCCTGAGCTCGGCGCGATCTATGACGGTAAGGTCGTCAAGGTTGTCGATTTCGGCGCTTTCGTGAACTTCTTCGGTGCCAAGGACGGTCTGGTCCACATCAGCCAACTGTCCCAGAACAAGGTCGCCAAGACCTCGGACGTGGTCACTGAAGGCCAAATCGTGAAGGTCAAGCTCATGGGCTTTGACGATCGCGGTAAGGTCAAGCTGTCCATGAAGGTCGTTGATCAGGAAACCGGTGAGGACCTGACCAAGCGTGAAGCGCCAGCCGAAGACGCCGGCGCCTAGACCGACCTTAAAACTCAAGACAAGATCGCAGGCGGGCCCCGCAAGGCTCGCCTGTTTTCTTTTATATAATTACCAATAATAGTATTTGCTCCTGCCCATCATGGCTTTATGGAGGTGATTGATATTTCACCCCCTAAGGCTGTGTTTGATCATGGAGGCAAAGACGGGCTATGCCCTGGTGGCTCAGGAGCGAGCGCGAACCCTTTTGGTGCGTTTGGCTCTGGCGGCTTTTCTTGCCGTCACCTCAGCCATTGTCTCGCCCTCTTGGTGGCCCGCCTATTGGTTCGTCGCCGTCTGTTGCGGTCAAGGGCTGGACCATCTGGTCCTAAAGCCCTTTCGCCGCACCCCGACCGATAGACGTTCGCAAGCCTATCGGGCCATCTGCTGCATTGTGGTTTTTCTGAATACTGCGCTCTATGCCTCAACCAGCCTCTATCTTTGGCAAACAGGCGGTGACATCGGCAAGGCCTTTGCGATGATTCAGGCCTGCGGCGGTCTGTTGCATGTCAGCCTGCATATGCGCCGCGAGCGGTCCTTGCTGATCGCGGCAGGATTGGCCCATATTCTCTATCTGTTGGGGCTTCCAGCCTTGGAGCTGGTCTCGACCCGGCCTTTGGCCATCCTGATGGCTACGCTCGGCGGTTTCTATTTCATCTCTCAGCTGTTCATCGCTGTGCGCCAAGCCAATGCCGAAGCCTTGGCCTTGGAAGCGGCCAAGGCCGCTGCAGAGCGGGCCAGTCTGGCCAAGAGCGAATTTCTGACGACCATCAGCCATGAGATCCGCACACCGATGAATGCTGTGGTGTCAGCGGGCTTTCTCCTGAAACGCACATCCCTGACCCCAGAACAGACGAGCCATCTGTCCATGCTGACCCATGCCAGTGACGTGCTGCTCGGTCTGCTGAATGATGTGCTGGACCTGTCACGGATCGAGGGCGGTAAGCTGGCTATCACCAATGCTGATCTGGACCTGCATGAGCTCTTGAACGTCCTTGTGGCCCTCTGGAGGCCTCAAATTGTCGAGAAGGGATGCCTGCTCAATCTGGATCTTGATCCCAATGTGCCGAAGGCCATCCGCGCCGATCCCCTGCGCTTGCGTCAGATTCTGTTCAACCTGCTCTCCAACGCGGTCAAGTTCACTGACCGGGGCCATGTCACCTTGCGGGTCAGGCTGGGTGAGGGGGAGCGTCTGTGTTTTGAGGTGGAGGACACAGGCTGCGGCATTCCCGAAGCTGCCCTTCCTCGGCTGTTCAATAGTTTCGAGCAGGTCGATAGCAGCACGACCCGGCGCTATGGCGGCAGTGGTTTGGGTCTGGCCATTAGCCGAAAGCTTGCCCAACTGATGGACGGAACCTTGACCGTGACCTCCCAGCTTGGCCTCGGGTCGGTCTTTCGCCTAAACTTACCGCTACTGCCGATATTGGGGCCGCAGTTTAGCCATGACCGGAGACGATTGGCGCGTGAGCCCCTGTCGCCGGAACCCTTACCTGAACGGCTAGACCCCATGACGGTGCTCGTCGCTGAAGATCACGAGGTCAATCGCAAGATTATTGGCCTGTTTCTTGATCCCATCGGCTGCGAGGTGGCCTTTGCGGTCAATGGCCAAGAGGCGGTGGACTTGGCGATGGCCCGTCCCTTTGATGTGATCTTCCTCGATATGCAGATGCCGATCATGGACGGGCTTGAGGCCGCAAGGATCATTCGCGGCGGCGGCCCCAATGCCAAGTCTCCCATCATCGCGATCACCGCCAATGTCTTGATGTCGCACCGTCTGGCCTGGAGTGAGGTCGGTGCTGATGCCTTCCTGTCTAAGCCCATAGATCCAAACCTTCTGGTCGCGACCCTAAAACAGGTTATCAATAGCCAAGAGGATCGCGAGCCTAGCCAGAGTCCGATCCCATGATATGATGACCATCATTCTATAGGTTGGGGTCGAGACATGACAGTAAAGGTCGCTTTGGTGATTGGGGCAGGGGATGCCTTAGGCGGGGCTATTGCCCGGCGCTTTGCCCGCGAAGGCTATGTCGCCGTCGGTGTTCGCCGCCAACAGGACAAGCTCACCGCTCTGGTCGAGGCCATCGAGGCTGACGGCGGCAAGGCCTTTGGCTTTGGCTGTGATGCCCGCAAGGAAGAGGAGGTCATCGCCCTCTTTGACCGGATCGAAACCGACATCGGGCCGATTGAGGTCTGCGTCTTCAATATCGGGGCCAATGTCCGGTTCTCGATCTCCGACACCACAGCGCGGGTCTATTTCAAGGTCTGGGAAATGGCCTGCTTTGCGGGCTTCCTCGCGGGGCGCGAAGCGGCCCGCCGTATGGAGCCGCGTGGCAGGGGTACGATCCTCTTCACCGGTGCCACCGCCAGCGTCAGGGGCCGCGAAGGCTTCTCCGCCTTTTCGGGTGCGAAACACGCCTTGCGGGCCCTCGCCCAGTCCATGGCGCGTGAGCTCGGGCCCAAGGGCATCCATGTCGCCCACACCCTGATCGATGGGCCAATCGATACCCAATGGATCGCCGAAAACTTCCCGGAATCCTATGCCCGCAAGGCCCATGACGGGATCCTTAATCCGGACCATATTGCCGACAACTATTGGCATCTGCACACCCAACCGCGTGACAGTTGGACCCACGAGCTCGACCTTCGCCCTTGGTCGGAAAGCTGGTAACCGCGAGATCATTGATTTTTGGACGCATCAGTCCATTTGATCGTTGAGTATGACGATGCGGCCCGATAGACAGGCTGTTCAAACTCAAAGTTCGGGGGCCGGCGCATGCCGAGGGCAAAACTTATTCCACTGTTGGTGGCCGCGATCGTCGGTCTGGGCATCATCGCTGGCGTTAGCGTCTGGTGGACCAACAAGCAGCGCTACGAAAAGACCGACAATGCCTATGTTCAGGCCGATACGGTCACGGTCAGCCCCCAGATCGATGGTTATGTCGCAGAGGTCTTGGTCGCCGACAACCAAAGGGTCGAGGCCGGTCAGGTGCTTGTCCGGCTCGATGCCTCGCAATCTCAGGCCAAGCTAGCCCAAGCCGTCGCCAAGGTCGCGGCCCTTGAGGCGGCGATCAAGGGCGTGGATGATAAGGCCTCGCTTGAGCAGGCCCTGATCGCGCAGCGTTCTGCGGTGGTAACCAGCGCCAAGGTCGATGCCCAGCGGGCGGCTCTGGACCTGAACCGATACCGCGCCCTGTCTGGCAATGGCTGGGTCTCTGATCAGCGGCTCCAGACCGTCGGCGCCACTGCCGCCCAGACCAGCGCCAATGTCGCCCAGGCCGAAGCCAGTCTTCAGGCTGAACGCCAAGCTGCCAATTCCCTGACCTCTGCCAAGGCCCAGACTAGCGCCGAGGCCGCCGCGGCCCGCGCCGCGATGGAGCAGGCCAAGATTGAAGTGGAACGCACCGTCATCCGCGCGCCGGTTGCGGGCATCATCGGCGCGCGCGCCGTGCGTCCCGGCCAATATATTCGCCCCGGCTCGGCCCTGATGAGCGTCGTGCCCCTGACAGACACCTTTGTTCTGGCCAACTTCAAAGAGACCCAAGTCGGGCGTATCCGCATTGGCCAATTGGTCGAGATCAAGGCTGATGCCTTTAGCAAGACCCCGATCCGGGGTCGGGTCGACAGTTTTGCCCCGGCTACCGGTTCAGAATTTGCGCTGATCCCTGTCGAGAACGCGGTGGGGAACTTCACCAAGATCGTCCAGCGCGTGCCGGTCAAGATCGTTGTCGAAGCCAATGATCCGCTTAAGGGCGCCCTGCGGCCCGGTCTATCGGTCGAAGTTCAGGTCGACGTACGCGATAAGACCGGTCCTTCCTTTGCCGAGGCCAGCTCAGCAGCGCGTCAGCCAGCCCCTGCCACGAACGCTCAGAGCCCTGCCCAGTGAGCCAACCTGATGCAGCCGCGCCTAACGCCGGCGCGACGGTTGACTGGGTCAAACTCTTTCTAGGGTTTGGCGCGATGGTGGTTGGCCAGTTCATGGCCGTCCTCGACATTCAGATCGTGGCCTCATCTCTGCCTCAGATTCAAGCGGGCATCAGCGCCAGCGCCGACGAGGTCAGTTGGATCCAGACCTCCTATCTGGTGGCAGAGGTCGTGATGATCCCGCTATCGAGCTACCTGTCTCGGATATGGGGCACCCAGAAGGTCTATATGGCCTCCTGCCTCGGCTTTGTGGTGATGAGCGTTGCCACAGGCATGTCCTCCAATATCGAGACCATGATCATAACCCGAGCGTTACAGGGCTTTATCGGCGGGGCCATGATCCCGACGGTCTTTGCCGTCGCCTTTACGGCCTTCCCGCCAGAGAAGCGGATGTTGTCCAGTGTGATCATGGGGATGATTATCACCCTCGCGCCAACGGTTGGCCCCATTCTGGGGGGGCACCTGACCGAGTGGCTGAACTGGCGCTGGCTGTTCTTTATCAATGTGCCCCCCGGCCTTTTGGTCCTGTTTCTGGTCAGCCGCTATGGCGATTTCGACAAGGGCGACCGTAGCCTGACAAAGGGCTTTGATTGGATCGGTTTGGCCTTCATGGGGGTCTTCCTCATGGCCACGCAATTTGTTTTGGAAGAGGGCGCGCGGAACAATTGGTTTGAGGATGATCTCATCCTTTTGCTGACCGTGACCGGTGCGGTCTGCTGCGCGATCTTCATCTGGCGGTCCTTGAGCTACAAGCAGCCCATAGTCGAACTGCGGGCCTTTCAGAACCTGAACTTCTCGGTTGGCATCGTGATGACCTTTGTCACCGGTATCTGCCTTTTCGGGGGCACCTATATGCTGCCGCTGTTTTTGGGGCGGATCCGAGGCTATTCGTCGGGCGAGGTTGGCACAACCATGGTGGTTGGCGGTCTGGCCATGTTCTTGACTGGCCCGATCCTTGGGCGCTGGGTGCGGTTGATGGATCCGCGCTATCCCTTGGCCTTTGGATTTGTCTGCGCGGGCTATGGATTTTGGCTCGGCCATGCGGTCACGCCGCAGTGGGGCTATTGGGAACTGGCCAGCCTGCAGGCCTTTCGAGGCTGCGGGATCATGATTGCCATGATCGCCAGCCAGAATGTGACCATGTCGACCTTGAAGCCTGAGCTCATCAAGACCGCGTCGGGTCTGGTCAATCTGTCGCGCAACGTCGGCGGGGCCATGGGTCTCGCGGTCCTAACCACGGTCTTAAGCACGTCAACCAAGCTGCACATGAACGAGTTGTCCTCGCGTATGAGCGTGGCCAGCCAAAAGGGCCAAGAGATGCTCTCGGGTATGGCCATGAGAATGACCGAGATGGGGGTCTCAGATCCGACCTCTGCCAGCCGCAAGGTCATTCACTATCTGCTGATGAAAGACGCCGCGACCCTGGCCTATGGCGATGCCTTTTCGGCCCTCGCGCTGTGCTGTTTCTTCGCCGCCTTCGGGGCCCTCTTCGTGCAGCCCGCGCCCAACCTCTATAGTGCCCAACCGGTCGAGGACCACTAATGCCTCGGCTGGTGGGCCAGATCGATCAGGCCAAGAGCGAGGCTATTCTCGATGCCGCCTCTGATGTGCTGGGAGAGCGCGGGCTGGGCGCGTCAATTGAGGCCATTGCGCGCCGTGCCGCCGTGTCCAAACAGACCATCTATAACCACTTTGGGTGCAAGACGGCCCTGATTGAGGCGTTGGTGGCAAGGCGCGTCTCCCACATCACCGCCCCGTTGCGTGTATCCGGCGCGGCGGAGCATCCGATCGAGACCCTGACGGCGCTAGCCCAGACCCTGATCGAGATTGTCTCCAATGTTCGGGCCTATTCCCTCATTCGGGTGACGGTGCAAGGCGCCGGGGCCATGCCGGATCTGGCCAAGGCCGTGTTCGAAGCCGGACCGGCCACCACCCGCGCCCTGATCGCAGACTATCTTGCCGCAGAGACAGACGCTGGCCGTATGGCTGTTGATGACCCGATGGAAGCGGCGGAGTTCTTCGCCGGTATGTGCTCTGGCCACCGACAGTTCCGCGCCCTCATGGGCATGGAGGTCAACGCCGATCCAGAGCAGATTGCCCATCTGGCTCAAACCGTCGCCAAGCGATTTTTCAGGGCCTATGCCCCCTAAGGCGTGCGTGCCACCTAGGTTTTCCGTGCCGTTAGGTTTACAGCGATAAGATAGTCACAATGGGAAGGATCAGGACATGACGGGATCACTAAACGGCAAGGTTGCGGTCATTACGGGCGGTTGCTCAGGCATTGGCCTTGGCACGGTTGAACTCTTTATCGCTGAGGGTGCGAAGGTGGTTTGCGCCGACCTGCAGGACGAAAAGGGCGCCATGCTCGAGGCCCGGTTCGGTGACCTTCTGCGCTATGTCCACTGCGATGTGACCCAAGAGGCCGATATTGCTAAGGCGATCAACACGGCCGCCGAAGCCTTTGGTGGCCTCGATATCCTGTTCAACAATGCCGGGTCGGGCGGTGCCCCAAATGGGGTTGAAGACATGACCGCAGAGGCTTGGGACAGCGTCCAGAACCTCTTAGTTCGGTCTGTCGTCTTGGGCATGAAACATGCCATTCCGCTGATGCGCGCTCGCGGCGGCGGCGCCATTGTCAATACGGCCTCGATCGCTGGCCTTCAGGCCGGTTGGGGGCCGCTCGCCTATTCCACAGCCAAGTGCGCCGTGATCCATCTGACCAAGTGCGCCGCGGCAGAGCTTTCGCCGCAGAAGATCCGGGTCAATGCCATCTGCCCGGGCCTGATTGCCACCTCGATCTTTGGGGCCTCCTTCGGTCTACCGCGAGAAGTGGCCGATCAGATGGCCGCGCAGATCGCCTCGGTTGCGCCGGACTTCCAGCCTGTGCCCAAGGGCGGTATGCCAGACGATATCGCCAAGGCCTGTCTCTATCTGGCCTCTGATGCCTCGGCCTTTGTGTCGGGCACCCATCTGGTCGTCGACGGCGGCATCACCATTGGTGGGCGCAGCTCTTGGGACAAGAGCGCCCCATCGCCCCTGCTGGTTGCCCTTGGCATTACGCCTGAGCAGGCCGAACAGATGCGTCTGGCCATGGCCGCGACGCAGGGATGACAGGCCTGTCGCCAAGATTGAGAGCGGTCCGCTGGGCCGAGGGTCTCGCGCCGAATGTGCGCGGCGCCCTGTGGATGCTGGTTTCGGCCCTGACCTATACGGCCATGACCACCCTGATCAAATTTCTTGGCGACGACTATCCAGCCTCGCTCCAGACCTTCTATCGCCAGTTGGCGGGCCTGATCGTGCTCGCCCCCATGATGATGAAGGACTGGCGCGGCACCTTTGCCACTAGCCGTCCGGGCATATTGCTGTTCCGGTCGGGGGCAGGCGTGGTGGCCATGACCATGGGCTTCTATGCGGTGCAGAAGATGCCGCTGGCCGAGGCCAATGCCCTGTCCTTTACCCGCACGCTTTGGCTCGTGCCCCTTGCCGCCTTCGTCCTGCGTGAGAAGCTGGGCCTGCTCCGCATCGGGGCCAGTCTGGTCGGCTTTGGCGGGGTCCTGTTGATGCTTCGCCCAGAAGCGGCGGGTCATGGCGGCTTTACCATCCCGCAGATGGCGGCTTTGGCCTCGGCCTTCCTCTTTGCCCTGACCATAACGGGCATGAAGGTGATGACCCGCGATCATAAGACCATCACCCTTCTGGCTTGGGCAGCGGTGCTGGGCCTAGTCTTTGCCCTTCCACCGGCCTTGCTCGTCTGGCGCTGGCCCAGCCCGATGGATCTGGCCCTCTTGGCCGCGATGGGCGTGCTGGGGGTGGTAACCCAGGCCTGCTATATCAAGGGTATGCAGATCGGCGATGCTGGGGCCATGGCTCCCATCGACTATACGCGGCTGGTCTTTGCGGTGGTGTTTGGATTTGCCTTCTTCCACGATATTCCCAGTCCTGTGACCATGATCGGGGCGGCTATCGTGGTCGGCTCGACCTTGATCATCACTTGGCACGAACAGCGCGAAGCCAAGAAGGCCAAGGCGGAAGCCGCCGCCCTAGAGGTCTAGCCGCATCAGGCCAAGGGCGATGGCGGCTTGACCGCCATAGTATAGGGTCCAGATCGCGTAGGCGCTCAATCGCTCTGACCCGGCCAGCCTCGCGCTACGAAAGAGGTCTGCCGAGAGGATCGCGTCCGAGGCCATGAAGGCAAAGGCCCCGACCATCACCGGCCAAGCGGTCCAAGGCAGCAGCAGGCTGGTCGCCAACATGGCCACGATCGCGCCGATATAGGCACTGACCGCCCCCCTCATCGCCCCCAGATGCGGCCACAGCCAAGCGAGCATGCCGACGCCGCCGATGGGTGCCGCCATGATCAGGGCCAGCCTGACGGGCTCGGACAGGCCGCTCGGTCCGCCCGCACTCCAGAACAGGGCGACATAGATCAGATGGGCGACCAGAAAGCTGGCCAGACCCAGAGGCAGCCACCTTTTGGGATCGCCCGCCAAGAACCCATCCCCGACCGCTGAGAGCACCAAGGCGGCGGGCAGCAAGAGGGCGACACCATGGCGAGGACCGGTCAGATAGGCGATCAGGGCCAGAGCGACGACCGGGACCATCTTGACCACGGTGCGCAGGGGCGAGACCGGCGCCAAGACCCAGTAAGCCCCATAGGCCAGCGCGCTGAGGGCAGAAACCAGCCAAAGGGCGGTGATCATCGGCAAAATCCTAAACCGAGGCGGGCGCGAAGGCCTTGGATGGGGCCCATCGCGTAAGAAATGACATCAACCGGCTAAGGTGCCCTTGCGTCAGACTTGGACTCTGCGTCCATGAGCGGTACATCCCTAGTCAGGTCGATCCAACGACTTCATCATGAAAAGCAACAACAGGGAACTCGTCCAATGGAGCTTAATTCTTCGGTTGCCGCCGTCGTGACTGGCGGGGCCTCTGGCCTCGGCGAAGCCACGGCGCGTGCCTTGGCGGCTCGCGGCGTTCGCGTCGCCATTTTCGATATGAACGAACAGAAGGGCGAAGCCGTCGCCGCAGACATTGGCGGCGTGTTCTGCAAGGTCAATGTCACCAGCGATGACGATGTCGATGCTGGCTTTGCCAAGGCCCGTGCGGCCAATGGTCAAGAGCGCATCCTGATCAACTGCGCTGGTACCGGCAATGCGGCCAAGACCGCCAGCCGCGACAAGACGACCGGCGAGACCAAGCACTTCCCACTCGACGCCTTCAACATGATCTTGCAGATCAATCTGGTCGGCACCTTCCGCTGCATCGCCAAGTCGGCGAAGGGCATGCTCGATCTGGAGCCTCTAGAGGACGGCGAGCGCGGTGCCATCGTCAACACCGCCTCCGTGGCGGCTGTCGACGGTCAGATGGGCCAAGCGGCCTATTCGGCTTCCAAGGGCGGCATTGTCGGCATGACCTTGCCCATCGCGCGCGACCTGATGGGTGATGGTATCCGCGTCAACACCATCCTGCCCGGCATCTTCAACACACCGCTGATGCAGGGCGCGCCAGAGCCTGTGAAGGCCGCGCTGGCCGCTTCGGTGCCCTTCCCCAAGCGTCTGGGCAATGCCAACGAATATGCGTCCTTGGCCGTGGAAATGTGCTCGAACAGCTATTTCAATGGCGAGCATGTCCGCATCGACGGCGCCATTCGTATGGCTCCGCGCTAAACCGAACGGACTATTCTAAGAAGGGCGCAGGTCTTCGGGCCTGCGCCTTTTTTATTGGATTATCCTCGTCACCTAGAGCAAAGCCGCGTTAGACTTTGCCCACCGGTTAGGGTTCTCGTCCCAGAACGAGACGCCATCGGCCAAGAGGATCGTCATGACCAGCAGCACGCCAGAGATCTTGCGCACGCCCGATGAGCGGTTCGCGGCCGTCACTGACTATCCGTGGGCACCGCACTATCTGGAGGTCGAGCCCGGTTTGCGGATGGCCTATGTCGATGCCGGGCCTGCCGATGCCACCGAGACGGTGCTGCTGGTCCATGGCCAGCCCATGTGGGGCTATCTCTATCGCAAGATGATCGGGCCTTTGGCGGCGGCGGGATACCGGGTCATTGTGCCCGATCTGATCGGCTTTGGCCGCTCGGACAAGTTCACCGACCAGAGCCGCTATAGCTACAGCGCCCATGTCGGCTGGCTCAATCAGTTGGTCCGCCAGCTTGATCTCAAGCGCATGACCGTCTTTGGCCAGGACTGGGGCGGGCTGTTGGGCAGTCGGGTGCTGGCCGAGAATGAGGCCCGCTGCTCGCGCGGGGTCATGTCCAATACCGACCTGCCCGGTCACGGCCCCGGCTTTCCGGGTCTGAGCCCTCAAGGACCCCTATCGCCTGAGACCCTCAAGGCCCAGTTCGGCATCGATTGGCGCGAGACGGTCGATGAGGATGACAGCATCAATCCCGAAAAGATTGCCGCCGTGATCGCGCGCAAATCCATGACCTATTTCCTCGATTGGCGGGTCTATAGCCAAGAGGTAGCGCAGCTTGTGCCGTCCAAGATCGTTCCAGGCTGGTGTGTCACGCCCCTGTCGGACGCGGCCAAGGCGGCCTATGACGCCCCCTTCCCAGATGAGCGCTACAAGGCGGGTCCGCGCCGGTTCCCGATGCTGGTGCCGATCACGATGGACGACCCAGAGCGCGAGATCAATGAGGCGGCTTGGAAGGTGCTTGAGGGCTGGCACAAGCCGTTCCTAACCCTGTGGGGCACGCAATGTCCCTTCACCTTCATGAACCGGGGTAGGCCCTATCGCACTCGCATTCCCGGCGCGTCCCTGCCGGGGATTGAGCACAAGGTCTATGGGGCGGGGCACTATATCCAAGAAGATTTCGGCCCAGAGATCGCCGCCGACATGATCGCTTTTATCGAGGCCTTCCCCGTTCCTTAAGGCTTGGGCACCGGCCGAACCAGCTTGGGGCCGAGATTTTCTATCACCTGCTTGGCATCAAAGGCCTTGGGGTCGTTGACCGGCTTTGGGCCTGTGCCAAGAACAATCTCAGAATAGGCCTCATATTTCTCGACGGTCTGCTCTTCGGTGCGCATGCGCCAAGCGATGTCATCCATGAACGGATTGGCCCAGCCGACCACGACTCCTCGAGAGACGATCGCCGTTGGCCGCCACATGTGGCTCATAATGATCGGGTCAGGTAGGATGATTTTTTGCACGCTTTTGGCCAATCCGCGATCGGCCATCATGAACCAGTCCTTGCCTTGGGCCAGGGTCAGTTCTGCGGCGCGGTGCAGCAGATAGTTTTCCACCACATCGCGCGATGTCAGGCTGTTTCCGGTGAAGGTGATGCGCCAGCGGTCCTGTTCAACCTTGGTCTCGCTATAGCCGCCGCTCTGGGCCGTGCCCGTCGCCAGAGGCTGATAGGGCGTCGCGGTGACGCAGGCGCTCAAGGAGATCGCTGCGAAGGCGCTCAGGGCGAGGGTCTTAAGGGTTGAGAGGCGGATCACGGTGGTGCTCCTAAAAAAGGGGTCAGTGCCGAAATAGAATGAGCCCTGCGGCCGAAATCAACAAGAGCCCAACGATCATGGCGAAAACACGTTGAAACCGGGGTTCTGTCATTCTTTGAGCGAGAGCGGCACCGCCGAGGCCATAGGAGGTCATGGTGATCATATCCATGCCGATGGTCGCCGCCGCAAAGAGGAACATCTGCGGGGCAATTGGGCGGTTCACCTCCAGAAAGGGCGGGATGACGGCGCTAAACAGCACCAGAGCCTTGGGGTTGGAAATCTGCACGACAAAGCCATCGCGAAGGGCCGAGCGCCCTGCGGCGGCGACAGACTTGATCGGCCCGCCCGTGCCCTTAAGCCCTGACCAAAGTGATTGGCCACCCAGCCAGACCAGATAGGCGGCACCGACGAAGGTCAGCAGATGAAACAGTTTGGGAAAGGCCAGGATCAGAGCCCCTAGGCCTGCGGCTGCGGCGGTGAACCAGACCAGTGTGGCGATCGACATGCCCAATATGCCCACCAATGCCGCGCGCTTGCCCCGCTCCATGCCGGTGGCGACGGCGAACAGGTTGGCTGGCCCGGGCGTCGCAGCCATGACCATCATCACGCTGAAAAAGGCCCAGAATTTGGTTGGGTCGACAGGCAGTTGCACGGGCAGTGTCCTTAAGGGACGAAGACAAAGGGCGGGCGCGAGGTCAGCCCTCACGCCCGCCCAAATCTGCCTATAACCACGCTCTAAGGCGGACGCCAGAGCGCCGCCCCCTTTGGCCTAGATACCGTGCTGGATCAGACCCATAATGACAAAATAGAGGCCGCCAAGCTGCAAAGCGAGCATCGAAAGGCCAGCAATCATAAAGCCGCGTCCACGGGTGGCGGGGTCCTTGACATAGGCCAGAGCGTACATAATCCGCCCGACGATCCAGATCAGACCCAAGGCGGCACCGATCTGCTCATTGCCGAACAGGACGAAGATCCACAGTGAGGGCAGGAACTGGATCAGGCCCTCCATCGTGTTCATCTGAACGCGGAAATAGCGGTCAAACTCTTCATGCCCGCTGGTGGCGGGGGCCTTCACTTCATATTTACCCCGGGCCATGCCGACGCGCAGCGCAGTCCAGAAGAAGGTCAGGACGGCGAGCAGCGTCACCAGAGCGGTTAGATAATGGGTCATTTTTAGGTTCCTAAGGGAGGGTTTGGGCCAAGGCCCTATTGATCGAAAACAATGACCGAGCGGGCCAGTTCGCCTCGGCGCAGCTCATCAAAGGCGTCGTTGATCTGTTCCAGCTTGAGCCGGCGCGAGATCATTTGATCGAGCTTGAGCTTGCCCTGCAGATAGAAGTCCACCAAGCGCGGCATGTCGACGGGGAAGCGGTTGGAGCCCATCAGCGAGCCTTGAATGCGCTTCTCGCCCAAGAAATCAGCCCCGTGCAGCTCGATATTCACGCCCACGGGGATCATGCCGATGATGTTGGCGGTGCCGCCCCGGCGCAGCATCTTGAAGGACTGTTCGGCGGTGGCCTTCAGGCCGATGGCTTCGAAACTGTGATGGACGCCGCCGCTGGTCAGTTCCATGACCTGAGCCACGGCATCGCCGTCATTGGCATTGACCACATCGGTCGCGCCAAAGCTCTTGGCCAGTTCTAGCTTGGATGGGAAACGGTCCACGGCAATGATCCGACCCGCCCCGGCAATAGCCGCGCCATTGATAGCGGCCAGACCGACGCCGCCGCAGCCGATCACGGCCACGGTCTCACCAGCACGAACATTAGAGGTGTGGATCACCGCGCCAACGCCTGTGGTCACCGAACAGCCGATCAGGGCGGCCACATCCAGCGGCATATCCTTGCGGATGGCGACGCAGGCATGTTCGTGGATCAGCATCTGCTCGGCAAAGGAGGAGAGGTTAAGGAACTGGTTCATATTGCCGGGGCGCTGCGGGGTGACCTCTTCGCAAAGGCGCGGCTCTTGGCCAGCGCTGCGCTTGGTCTCAGGGCTGACGCAAAGCGACATGCGCCCGGTCAGGCAGGATTCGCAATGGCCGCAATAGGCCGAAAGGCAAGTGATAACATGGTCGCCGACCTTGACGGTGCGAACCTCAGAACCGATCTGCTCAACGACACCAGCGCTCTCATGGCCGAGCACGGCAGGCAGCGGGAAGGGATATGAGCCTTCAATAAAGTGCAGGTCCGAATGGCAGACGCCAGCGGCAGCGGTGCGGATCAGCACCTCGTGCGGCCCCGGCTTGCCGATCTTGACCTGCTCGATGAGGAGGGGGCTGCCCACCTGACGTAAAACAGCGGCCTTCATGATGCTCTCCTACCCGTTTCCATATGGCTGTCTCATGCAGCGTGGACACAGAAGAGCATGGGCAGGGGGCTTGCTGTCAAGGCGAAGGACGGCTTAAGCCCTAGGAAAAGACCACCGTCTTGCGGCCATTGACCACGATGCGGCGCTCGACATGCCACAGCACCGCGCGGGCCAGGACGTTACACTCGACGTCGCGGCCAATCTCGACCAGATCGTCGGGCGTATCGCCATGGTCGACGCGCTGCACGCCCTGCTCGATGATCGGACCCTCATCAAGGTCGGTGGTCACATAGTGGGCCGTGGCCCCAATGATCTTGACCCCCCGCTCGAAGGCCTGATGGTAGGGCTTTGCGCCCTTGAAGCTGGGCAGGAACGAGTGGTGGATATTAATGCAGCGTCCCGACAGGGCGCGGCAGAGGTCCGGCGATAGAATCTGCATATAGCGGGCCAAAACCACCAGATCGACGTCGAGATCCTTGACCAGTCCCAAGAAGGCGGCCTCTTGCTCGGCCTTGCTGTCCTTGGTCACGGGCAGATGGAAATAGGGGATGCCGCTCCATTCGACGAAGGAGCGCATATCGTCATGGTTGGACACCACGCCAACAATATCGACCGGCAAGATCCCGCTGCGCCAGCGGTGCAGTAGGTCATAGAGACAGTGGCCGAACTTGGACACAGCGATCAGCACCTTGGGCTTGATGCTGGCGTCGAACAGTTCCCACTCCATATTGAAGCGGCGGGCAATCAGGTCGAAGCCCTTACGCAGGGCCTCTAGCGGCGGCATGTCATCGCCGTCCTGGCGAAAGACCGTGCGCATATAGAACTGATCGGTCATGCGCTCGTTGAAGTGATTGGACTCCAAGATCGAGGCATCATTGTCTGCCAGAAAACCTGAAACAGCAGCGACGACGCCCTTACGATCGGGGCATTTGAGGATCAGGATGAACTGGTCCTTATCGGCAGTTGCGGGTGTCGTGGTCATCTTGTCCGGGCCTTTAGCAAAGCAAAAACAGCGTCAAGGGCGTCTATAGCCCAAAAATTATGCGCCAGACGACGGCACAGAGGCCATTTTAGCGAATATAATTTTTGTGGTTATTGATATAATTTTTATGCGATGCCGAGCCGCTCAACGCCTGTATGAGATGAACCCCAGCCAAAAGGATGATCCTTCGCCATGCAGCGCTACTCGGCCCTTAGCCTGTTACGCGGCGGGCTCAATGGTCAAAAGTCTTGGCAGCGGGCCTGGCGCGATCCAGCCCCCAAGGCCCACTATGACGTCATCATCATTGGCGGCGGCGGACACGGTCTAGCGACCGCCTACTATCTGGCCAAGGTTCACGGCATTCGCAATGTGGCCGTTCTTGAACGCAGTTGGATCGGCGGCGGCAATACGGGCCGCAACACCACCATCGTGCGCTCCAACTATCGCCAGCCGGCCCTGCACAATCTGTTCGAGTTCTCGCTGAAGCTCTGGGAGGGGATGAGCGACGACCTCAACTACAATGTCATGTTCAGCCAGCGCGGGGCCATGTTCCTTGGCCATTCCGACAGCGACATGATCCGTCTGGCCGAGCGCGGCGATGCCATGCGGGCGGCGGGCATCGATGCTGAGTTTATGACCATGGATCAGCTCCGCAAGAAGCTGCCCCTGCTCGATCTGTCCGACAATGCCCGCTATCCGATCGTTGGGGCCTTGAACCAGCCGCGCGGCGGCACGGCCCGGCACGATGCCGTGGCCTGGGGCTATGCACGGGCGGCCGATGCGCTGGGCGTGGATGTGATCCAGAATTGCGAAGTTCTGGGCATGGACATGGTGGGTGGCCGGGTCACGGGCGTTCAGACCACGCGCGGCACGATCGGTGCGGACCGGGTCGGCATCTGCGTGGCGGGCAATTCCGGCCAGGTCGCGGCCATGGCGGACCTTCGCCTGCCCATCGAGTCGCACCTGTTGCAAGCCTTTGTCTCTGAGCCGGTCAAACCGATGATCGACATGGTCATCATGTCCCAGTCGATCCATGCCTATGTCAGCCAGTCGGACAAGGGCGAGATCGTCATGGGCGGCGATCCAGACCTCTATCCGACCTATTCCCAGCGCGGGCGCCCCGACCGGATCGAGGGCGTGGCGGGTCAGTGCATCGCGCTCTTCCCCGCCCTGTCGCGCCTTCGGATGCTGCGCTCTTGGGCAGGCACGACCGATATGAGTTTTGATGGATCACCGATCATTGGCACCACGCCGGTCGAGGGCCTCTATCTCAATGGCGGCTGGTGCTACGGCGGTTTTAAGGCTACCCCGGCCTCGGGCTGGACCTACGCCCACACCTTGGCCAAGGGCGAGCCGCACGCGCTCAATGCGCCCTTTAGCCTAGACCGGTTCGAGACCGGCGCGACCATTGATGAGACCGGTGCCGGTCCCATGCCGCATCACCGTTGAGGCCCCCATGCTGTTGATTGCCTGCCCCAACTGCGGACCCCGTGCCCAGGCCGAGTTTAGCTTCGAGCGCCCCTTGGCCTCGATTGTGACGCCGACCGAGACCTTGCCGGACCTGATCCAAAAGCTGTTCACGCGTGAAAATCCGCGCGGCCCCTCTTGGGAACTGTGGCGCCACACCTATGGCTGCGCAGGCTGGCTCAAGGTGCACCGCGACACCCATAATCACCAGATCAGCGCGGTCCTTCCCGTCGACATGGAAACCCCCTCATGAGCGGCCCAACGCGCCTTGCCGATGGCGGCCTCATTGACCGCACGCGCCCCGTTCGCTTCGTCTTTGATGGCCAGACCTATCAGGGCTATGGCGGAGACAGCCTCGCCTCGGCCTTGCTGGCCAATGGCGTGGTCCTCTTTGGCCGCAGCTTCAAATATCACCGCCCGCGCGGGGTGATGGCCGCCGGGATCGAAGAGCCCAGCGCCTTGGTGCAGGCCGGATCAGGCGGGCGTTATGAACCCAATAGCCGCGCCACCGATGTCTTTATCTATGACGGTTTGCAGAGCCAAAGCCAGAACCGCTGGCCTAGCCTTGGCTTCGATCTGGGCGGTCTCAATAGCCTGATCTCGCCCTTCATTCCGGCCGGTTTCTATTACAAGACCTTCTTTGGCGGCCCTAAGCTTTGGCTACTCTATGAGCATCTAATACGCCAGATGGCGGGTCTGGGCATGCCGCCGACCAAGGCCGATGCCGATATCTATGAGCACCGCGCCGCCTTCTGTGACGTGCTGGTGGTTGGCTCTGGTCCAGCGGGCCTCGCCGCAGCCCTGTCGGCCAGCGCGGCAGGCTCGCGGGTGATCTTGGCCGAGCAGGATGAGCGCCTCGGCGGCTCGCTCCTGACCGACCCAGCGACGATCGATGGCCTGTCGTGTGACCAGTGGATCGCCAAGGCGCGCGAGACCTTGATCGCGGCGGGCGGGCGCATCCTGACCCGCACCACGGCCGCGGGCTATTATGATCACGACCTAGTCAACCTCGTTGAGCGCCTGACCGAGCCGGGCCAAACCCCGGGCCCCGATGGTCTGGCCCAGCGGCTCTGGCGCGTGCGGGCAGGCAAGGTGATCCTTGCGACGGGCGCATTCGAGCGGCCCCGTCTGTTCGAAGGCAACGACCTTCCCGGTGTCATGCTGTCGGGTGCTGTGCGGACCTATCTGCGCCGCTATGGCGTGCGGGCCGGATCGCGAGCCGTTATTACGACCGACAATGACGATGCTTACCGCACCGCTCTGGCCTTGGCCGAGGCTGGCGCGTCAATAGCTGCCATCCTCGACAGCCGTCCTGCCGATGGGCCCCGCAGTGCCTTGGTCCAAAAGGCCATGGGACAGCTGCCGGTCCATTTCGGTGCCAAGCTGATCGCGGCCAAGGGCTCGGCCAAGGGCCTCAAGGGGGCCAGCGCCCTGATTGAGGGCAAGGTGACCATGCTAGACTGCGACCTCATCGCGGTTTCGGGCGGTTTCTCGCCCGTGGTTCATCTGCATATGCAGGCAGGCGGCACCTTGGCATGGGACGAGCTGTCCGGATCCTTTAGCCCAGACCTGACCCGGCAAAATCAAACCACGGTCGGGGCCGCTGCCGGAGCTGATGGCCTGAGCGCCACTCTGCTCAGTGGTTGGACCAAGGCTTCGGCCAAGGCCAAGGCAAATGCCGCGCCGACCTGCACCGCTGATGACGACGTGGCCCTGAACATCATCGCCGACTGGGAGCCTGCACCTCAGGCCAGCCTCAAGAAGGCCTTTGTCGACTATCAAAACGACGTCACCGCCGGCGATCTCGATCTGGCTTGGCGTGAGGGCTATCGCTCGGTCGAGCATCTCAAGCGCTATACGACCTTGGGCATGGCCACCGATCAGGGCAAGACCAGCAATCTGGTCGGTCTGGCGCGCTTGGCCAAGTCTGAAGGACGGCCTGTGCCCTCTGTCGGCCTGACTACCTTCCGCCCGCCCTATACGCCCGTGACCTTGGGCGTGCTGGCGGCTGAGGCGACCGGCGCCCATCTGGATCCGCGCCGTCGTCCGGTGCTTTACAACACCCACACTGGCGAGCAGCCCATCTGGCAACCGGTCGGCTATTGGCACCGCCCCCGCGCCTATCCGCTGGGCGCAGAAAACCTGCATCAGGCCGCCCATCGCGAGTCCTTGACTGTCCGCACCAAGGTCGGGGTCACAGACGTCTCGACACTCGGCAAGTTCGATGTGTCGGGTCCAGATTCGGCCACCTTCCTAGAGCTGATCTGCGCCACCACGGTGGGTAAGCTGGCTGTGGGCCGGGGTCGTTACACGATCATGCTGCGCGAAGATGGAATGGTCATGGATGACGGAACGGTCTGGCGCACGGAGGAAAACCGCTTCCTCCTGACCAGCTCGACCGGCGGGGCCGACCGCATGGCCGCGCACCTGTCCTATGTCCGCAAGGTCATTGCGCCGCAGTTGAAGGTCTCTGTGGCCAATGTGCAGGAACATTGGGCCGCCGTTGCTGTCGCAGGACCGTTGGCCAAGGATGTCGTCGCCGCTGTGCTGCCCCAGATGGCCGTCCCGCGTCACATGTCCCTAGACCGGGACGAACTGGCTGGGGTTCCCACCTTAACCCTGGCGGCCAGCTATAGCGGTGAGCGGGCCTTTGAAATCTATGCCCCATCGGATCAGATCGCTCCGGTCTGGGCCGCGATTGCTAAGGCGGCGCGCGATGTCGGCGGCTGTCTCTATGGCCTCGAAGCCCTTGAGATCCTGCGCATCGAAAAGGGCCATATCGTCGTTGGCGGCGAAATTGATGGCCGGGCCTCGCCTCATGATCTGGGCCTAAGCAAGATGCTTCGGCCCGCCGGTGGATATATTGGCCACACGGCGCTGCAGCGGCCTGCCTTTGCAGAGCCGGGCCGTCTTCAGATGGTCGGGTTTGAGGCTGTTGATGGCTCTGCCATTCCCGAAGGCTCGATGGTGTTGACTGCGCCCAACACCTTGCCCGTGGGCCATGTGACCGCGGCGGGTCTGAACGTGATCAAGGGCGGGTCCATTGCCTTGGGCTTCCTGCGTGATGGCTTTAGCCGCACGGGCGAGAGCCTGATCGCCTGGTCCCCGACCCGCAATCAGACGGCCAAGGTCAAGGTGACCGCGCCGGTATTTTATGACGTGGCCGGAGTGCAGTATCGTGACTAACGCCGCCCATCCTGATCTTGTCACCCTTCAGACGCCCGAGCCGTCGCGTTTGCTGCGGTTTGAAATCTGGTCTGGCCATAAGGCCGCGCAGGCCCGTTTGGCGAAGGCGCTCGGCGGTGCCCTGCCCGGTGTCTGCAAGAGCGCCGACCTTGGCGCGGCCCGGCTGATCTGGGTTGAACAGAACACGTGGCTGGTGCGGACCAGTCCGGCGGACGGTGACCAGACCCTGGCGACCTTGACGGCCGCCTTGGGCAAGGATGGATCAGCGACTGATATGTCTGGAGCGCTTCGCCGTCTGCGGATCAGTGGCCCAGCTTGGCGTACCCTCTTGACCATCGGCGGTGTGTTTGACGCGGAAAGCCCGACCTTCGCGCCGGGCTGCATGGCCGGAACCATCGTTGCCCACTCGCCAGTGCGATATGATGTGATCAGCGACGATTGCGTCGATGCCTACACCCCGCCAAGCTACGCCCCAGACCTGTTCGGATTCTGGTGCGAAGCGGCAGAGCGTTTGGCCAAGGCCCAATAGGGCCAGCCCATTTAGGCAGGCTGAACGCCAGACTCGTGAAGCCATTCCAAGATCTTTTGCTTGGGCATGGCACCGACCTTCATCGAAGCCATCTGGCCATCGCGGAACAGCATCATGGTCGGAATGCCGCGCACGCCATAGCGTGAAGGGGTGGTCGGGCTGTCTTCGATATTGAGCTTGGCGATGGTAACAAAACCGGACAGCTCTTCGGAGATCTGTTCTAGCGCTGGCGCGATCTGCTTGCAGGGGCCGCACCATTCGGCCCAAAAATCGACCAGAACGGGCAGTTCAGCCTGCAAAACCGCTTGTTCGAAGGTCTCGTCGGTAATCTTGACCGTGCTCATAATTCTGTTCCTCAACTGCGCGTCCGACTCAAGCGGGCTCGCATCTCAATGTTGACCTTCATTTTGCATGTAGGTCCATTGCTGTCACGGATCAATGGTTCTTCAAGCCCTCAAGGGTTTTGGCAACCAGATCGTTTGGCACAGGCATCAATTTGGGCCCGTCGGTCCAGACCAGAGCCGCCTCGACGGCCCGTCCGGGGAACACCTCGCGCAGGACCGCCACATAGACCGCCATCTGGACCAGATAGGCCCGGTCGGCCCCGTCGATGGTCGCGGGCGCAGGGCGATTGGTCTTGTAGTCCACCACCAGGACCCGCTCGGCGGAGACCACCAGCCGGTCGACCCGGCCCGATATTGCGAGATTTTCCGGCAGTCCCTCGGCCCGGCCTGCAATGGCCACTTCTGGGCGAGAACCGGGGCCAAAGACGGCGGCAAATTGAGGATCGGTCAGGACCGCTAGCGCAGCCTTGGTCATTTCCAGCCGTTGGGCTTCGGTCAGATCGCGCTCGCGGGCAAGAATACGCTCAGCCCCGGCTTCGAACTGTTCGGGTGGCAGGTCGGGCAGGACCTGCAACAGCTTATGGATCAGGTCGCCGCGCCGATAGCGCCCAAGCCCGCCCAATGTCGCCAGCGGCGAGGGGGCTGGGCCCTTTTCCGATTCCGCCAAGGTCGAGGGGGAGGCATAGCGGGTCCCTAGGGCCTCCTGTTTGGCGAGGGCTCGCGCCCAAGCGGGCAGGTCCGATGCCGTTTCCAAGGGGGCATCGCGGCGCTCCGCGAGGATCGGGTCGGCCCCGAACCGGCGCAAGTTCGCTTCCAGAAAAGGTACGTCCCGAACCTGATCGGCAATGGCCGGCTTGTTCAACGCCCGCTCAACATAGTCATACCAACTGCCGACCTTGTAGTGAGGCTTGCCCGGCTCGACACCGCAGACCACCAGCCGGTCCCGTGCCCTTGTCAGGGCGACATAGAGCAGGCGCAGGCTCTCATGGTCCGAGGCCTGAGCGCGTATCTGCCGCGCCTCTGCAGTCGGTTCAATATCGTTGATCTTTTTCGGCGCCCAATAGAAGGCGCCATCTGCATCCTGCATCAGGTTGGTGCCTTGGGCCGAGGACTTGGTCGCCGTGTCGGGCAGATAGACGATGGGGGCCTCCAAGCCCTTGGCGCCGTGGGCGGTCATGACCCGCACCTCGCCCTTGCCGTCCTCCTGCTCGCGTTTCACGTCGATCTCGAGGGCGGCCATATCGGCGACGAACTGTTCCAGATCGTGCACGCCCCGCGCTTCAGCCGCCAAGGCTTGGGCGAGGAAAGCGTCGAGCGCCTCTTCGGCCTCCTTGCCCAGACGGCTGAGCAGGCGCTCGCGCATGGACCGGCCGTTGCCATCCAATCGGCTCATCACCTTGGCGTAAAAATCAAAGGGAGAGGCGGTTCCAGCCGTTTGTCTGGCCCAGCCGAAAAATTGCCGAGCGGCGAGCCATTCAGGACGCTCATCGCCCCGCGCAGTGAGGGCCGCCCACAGTCCGCCCTGCCGATTATGGGCCAGATCATAGAGCGAGGTTTCGTCCACATCGCAGAAGGGCGAGCGCAAAAGGGCCGCGAGCATCAGGTGATCGTCCGTAAACAGACAAAATTGCGCCAGACCGAGCAGGTCCTTGAACACCACATGCTCAGACAGCTTTAGCCGGTCCGCGCCGCCGACCGGGACGCCCTCGCGCTTGAGGGCGCGGATGATCTCTTGGAACAGGACCCCGCGTCGGCGCACCAGAATGAGGAAGTCGCCATAGCCGACAGGGCGATAGCCACCGGTCTTGGAGTCGCGATCTTGGACGGCATCGCCGCGCTGGACCTGCGCCTTGATGTCATTAGCGATCTGTTGCGCGAGGATCTTATTGGCGCTCTTTTCCGGCTCGGCATCGACCGGTTTCCACGGGTCTACCTCTGGCTTGGGCGGGCTCTGGACCAGAGGCCACAGGTCTACGGCCCCAAAGCCCGCGGGGCGGCGTGCCAGATGGCTGATGACATTGAGCGGGCCCTCGCCATCGGCCTGCGGTGGGCTGAGGCCAAGCCGCGCCTCTGGATCGAGGAAGATGCTGTCAACAAAGCTGAGCACCTCCGGCGTCGAGCGCCAGCTTTCCGCCAACGACACCGCCTTGAACTGGCGCTGAACCTCTTCGATCAGGGTTTGAAAATGCTGACTTTCCGCCAAAAGGCGGGCGGGGTCGGCGCCTTGGAACGAGAAGATCGACTGTTTCTCATCACCCACGGCAAAGACCGTCCGTTCATCATGGCCTTCACCGCGCAACCGTCCGGCCCCGACAAAGAACTCTGCGGTCAAGGCGCGGATGATGTTCCACTGGTCCGGGGCCGTATCCTGCGCCTCATCGACCAGCACATGGTCAATGCCGCCGTCGAGCTTATAGAGCACCCAGGCTGCGTCCGACCGCTCGGTCAAAAGTTCCAGCGTCTTGACGATCAGGTCCCCGAAATCCAACGCGCCATGCAGGGCCTTATAGGCCTCATAAAAGGCCGAATAGGCATGGGCCAAGTGTAGAACGTGAAGGCTATCGATTGCCACCTGTGCTGTGGCGATCAGAATTCGAGCCTCATCGAGACGCGCTTGCTCATCCTTCAGATAGGTCTTCGCCCAATCCGCCACGGAAGCTGTGCCGAGACGGGCTAACGGCTTTCCTGCTTCGGTACTGAGGATGTCCCATATCTCTGCCAAGGATGAGTCTGGCCCAACCGACATCATCCGTTCGGCCAGCTTGGCATCAGTGGTACCCTTGCCGAGATAGAGTGCCTCCGCCGTCTTTTTCCACTCGGACCAATCGATCAGATCAAGGGCTTCAGTCTCGACGGCGACCGGATCGATCTCATGGTCAAAGCCGCAATTTCTCCAGACGACCTTGCTCAGGCCACCTTGGCTTTCGCAAGATTCGACAAAGGCGTTGATCTCTCGGCGGCGAGCTTCAAAATCGGCGAACAGTTTGCCAAAGCGCTCATAGTCCAGATCAATCGATAGCCGTTCATAGGCCTGCCCGATCCGGCTATCGGGTTCACGATAGGCATGTTCCGCCAAGCTATCGCGCGCCTCCCGCGAGGTTTTGACCGCAGCGGAGTCTTCGAGCACGACAAAGCCGGGGGACACGCCCGCCTCGAGGGGAAACCGGCGCAGGAGCTTTTCGCAAAAGGCGTGGATGGTCTGAATCTTGAGGCCACCAGGCGTTTCGAGGGCTTGGGCGAACAGGCGCCGGGCCTTGGAAAGGTCTTCGGGGGTTTCCCCCAGTCCGGCCAGCGCCTCTGCCAGTGCCCCATCGGCCATGACCGCCCAACTGCCGAGGGTCTGGAACAGGCGGCGCTGCATTTCGGCGGCTGCGGCTTTGGTAAAGGTCAGGCAAAGGATGGTTTCAGGCCGCGCGCCGCGCAGCAACAGCCGCGCCACGCGGCCGACCAGCGTCGAGGTCTTTCCCGATCCAGCATTGGCGGTAACGAAGGCCGAGACCGAGGGGTCATTGGCCTGAAGCTGCGGGTTTAGGCTGACGGCAGCGCTCATTCGGGGGCTCCGCCTTCATCACTGCCGCCGATCACGTGCCACTCCCAGAGCCGCGCCAGATGGTCGTAATCGCCGACGAACTTGCCGATATATTGAGGCGTAGCCCAGGAGGGATAGCCGGTATGCGGATCGTCATATTCCGCCACCTTATCCTTGAGGCGCTCGAGCGCCTTTTCGGTTTCCTGCTCGGCATCTTGGTCATCAACGACGATAGATTCTTTACCGGGGGGCCGTCCGCCCGAGACCTTCACATAGACCATTTGGCGCGGCAGGGCGGGTCCGACATCGGTGAAACCGCCGCCCGCAATGATCGCCGCCGTCAGGGTTAGTTGCGGCGAGAGGCCTGCAAGGACCTGTTTTTTCGTGGGCGGCGTTCCGGTCTTGAAGTCCAGCACATCGGCGCGGTGGTTTCGCACCTCGATCCGGTCGGCCTTGGCCGTGACCGTGAAGTCGCCAGCGTCCGAGGCGAAGGTCAGTTTGCCGGTCTGCTCAACCACCAACTGGGCCCCATCCCGGCGCCGGCGTTCAAAGGCGATGACCCAAGGGGCGACATTCTTGGCCAAGGCCCGCTCACGGGTCATGCGAGCCAGCGGCATGCCGGCCTCGGTTAGGGCCTCGACCAGACAGTCGGCAAACTTGCCTTCGGCATCGTCCGGCAGGACGGCGCCATATCGCTCAAAGAAGGTCTCGAAGGCATCGTGGATGGCCGTGCCGCGCGCGCGGGCCTCGATGGGCTCGTTGGGCCGCTCCAGCGGCTTGAGGTCTAGAATGCGGCGGGCATAGACCGCATAGGGGTCACGCACCCATCGCTCGATCTGGGTCACCGCCATCTGACGGGGCCGCACCGCGACCGGCGGCTTGGGGTTGGGCCTGGGGGCGGGGCTATAGGCTTGGCGCGGGGCATCGAGCGCCCGAACCCAGTCCAAAACCTCAGGCCGGTCTGGGATGGTTTGGCCCGCCCCTTTGGCCAAGGTTTCCAATCGCCAGAGCCATCGAGACGCCACAGCAGGGGCACCGCCGCGTCTTTCGCTATGGAGCAGGATCACCTCTCCGGCGCAGGCGGCTTGGGCAAAGTCGTGGGCCGACAGACCAATCCGGCGCTCTGGCGGCGGCAGGCCCAGCGCCTTGCGCATGGGCCGCGAGAGGAACGGATCGGTGGGAGCAGCCTGCGGCCAGACCCCCTCTTCCAGACCGGCCAAGATCAGCCGATCTGCCCGCACCAGACGAGCCTCAATGGCCCCGAGGATGCGCAGGCGAGGATGGGTGGCGCCGCCCGTGCGGACGGTCTCGTCGGCCAGCAAGCGCTCGATCAGGGCTGCGGACTGTTTGGCCGTGACCGTTGGTAGACCGTCGCTTTCGCGGATCAGATTGGCCAGCAGGGCGGCGGCCGCCTCACCCGTCGCCCCGGCCCACACGGTACTCGGTGTCGTTGGATCATCCGTAAGCTGATCAAAGGCATGGACCAGAGCTTCAACGGCCTGCGATAGGCTCGCCGCCTCGTCGCCTTCGAACGGTGCCGCTGCCTGTTCCAGCGCCAGATTCAACCGCTGGAGCAGGTCCTGCGCCCGGTCTGCGCGCTGACGGCGGCGTTCATCGGCCTCTGGGTCTGGCTTGGCGTCCGGATGCCTATCGGGTTTGGCGGATTTGGCAATCTTGGCCTCGAGGGCCTCCCAGCTATGGGGATGGGCTCCGCGCAGGGCCAGATGTTCGAGGTCCCGCCGCGCCCGATCATAGGCCTCGGTCTCGAGGCCAAGCCGGACAAACGGCATCTTGAGGAGCGCCAAGAGCTTGACGGGATCGACCTTGGCGCTGGCCAACTGGGCGGTCAGGGCAATGACGATCCCGACCGGTGATCCGGACAGGGGCGAGCCTGCGGAGCTGTCGGCCTCAATCCCCCAGCGCGAGAGCTTGGCCGAGACGCGCCGCGCCAAGCCCTGATCAGGGGTCACCAGCGCCGCCGTGCGCCCTTCGGTCTCCAGCGTTTCGCGCAGCAAGAGGGCTGCCGCCGTGGCCGTTTCCTCCTCGGTGCGCGCCTTGATCAGGCAAAGGCCCTTGAGCCCCTCAAGGATCGGGTCCAGTCCGGCCTTGGCCCCCTCTTCGCGCAGGGCCCCGATCTGATCGAGCCAGTCGGCTGTCGCCTCGGCGGGGCGCAGGGCCTCATTGATCAGGCGGCGGCGCCATTGGCCGCGAATCTCCTCGTCATGGTCGGTCGGGACGGGCCAGACCTGAACCGACTGGCGCTCTTGGCCTGCCCGTTCGAGCAGCCGTTTCATCGCCCCCTGCGGATGCTGTTCCCCAACCTGTCGCCAAGCTACCTCGGCAAGGTCCCTATCCAGACCGGGCAGAACGACCGCGCCCTGAGGCACCTGAGCAATCACGGCCAACAGTTCTGCGGTGGCAGGGGCGGTACCCGTCGAGCCAGCCGCGACCAGAACCCCTTGCGGCGGATGGTCGAGCCAGCGTTGGCGCAGGGCGCGGAGCAGAGCGACCCGCCGGGTGGCCACATCCGATAGGCCTAGGCGCTCTAACCGCTTGGGCCAGGCCTCGACGGCCAGTTTGAGGAACCGGGCGGAGGCTTGCCAGTGCTGGGCCAATTCGCCCTCGACCAAGGCGTCAAGGCGCGAGGGATCAGCGACCTCCTCGATCTGGACACTGTCTAGGAACCCCGCCAAGGCGTCGGCCAGGTCCATGGCCGATGAGGCATCAAGCTGCCTTCCGATCATATCCGAATGGTCAAGCACCAGCCGCGCCAGCTCAAATCGGCGACGCAAGGGGCTGACCGAAGGGGGCAGGTCGAGGGCCAGATCGCCGGGCTCAAAGGGTGGCTCTCCGGCTTCCAAATCGCCGAGGGCTCTGATCTGGGGCAGGAGCACCGCCTTACCACCGGCGGCCTCGACAAAGGCTTCGGACAGGGCCCGCGCGCCCCGGCGGGTCGGGGTTAGGACAATGGCTTCGGACAGGGCCGCAGGGTCGTGTCCCTGACCCAGAGCCAGATAGAGCCCGCTGGCTAGATCGCGGACGAAGGAGCGATGGGCGGGAATTGTGAACCATCGGGGGCCGCTCTGGTCCAGAAAGGACGTCATCGGGTCCGCCTCAAGAGGGGGTGAGGGTCAGGCGCGCCTCGGCCTGATCGCGAGAGAGGGGATCTCCCACATGCATCCAATCCCCATCGAGCACAACCCCAAATAAGCGCTTTTGAGCCGCGAGGGCGCGCCAGAGCAGGGCCAGCGAAAAGGCCCCTTCTGGACCGCCATCGACGATCTCAGGTTTGGTGATGTGCAGGCCCATATAGCCAAAGGGCGCGCTTGGCGCATCGCCTCGGAAGGTCAGTGCTCCGTCCTCAGCGATAAAGAAATCACCCAAGCCATCAAAGCCGATGGTCCGGTCGAGCGGGGCCAGAGCCAAGAGCACATCCATACGCTCCGGGTCCCATGCCGCCTTCAGGGCCTCGGCAATCGAGGCACCAGTCTCGCGCCAGACCGAGTCGATGTTGGCGACAAAGATCGGGTCATTGCCCAGCAGGGGACGGGCCAGACGAAGGCCACCGCCGGTTTCCAAGACCTCTGACCGCTCGTCTGAGATCAGGATGGCTGGAACGATGGTGCGGGCCTTCAGATGGTCTTCTAAGCGATCAGCAAAGGCGTGGACATTGACCACAGCGGTGGTCACGCCTGCTTCGGCGAGACGGTCTAGCATATGGTCGATGAGGGGCTTGCCCGCCACCTCGACCAGAGCCTTTGGCCGGTCATTGGTCAGGGGCCTCATGCGGGTGCCAAGCCCTGCGGCCAAGACCATCGCTGTGGAAAAGGGCGCGCTCATGCCCGCACCTGCGCCGGGACGTGGCGATCAAACCAGGCCTTCAAGGGGGCCATGGCTGGGTCGGCAAGATTGCGCTCTAGATAGCGCCAGGTCCGAGGCATGAAATCGACATAGCGGGGCTTTCCAAAGCCCGCGACCTGCCGGGCAAAGATGAACAGGATGCGGCTGGCATTGAGGGCGGCAAGCCCGCGATAGTCGCGCAAAAAGGCCTCGCGCTCGACCTGTGGCCGGGCCGAAAAATAGCGCTCGAGCATGGCCGTCTCGAGGGCCGGGTCAATGTCGCGCCGCGCATCTTGCAGCAGGGATAGGAGGTCCCAGGCCGGGTGGGCGCGAAGGGCGTCTTGGAAATCGATCATGCCGACCCGTGCCACGCCTTGGCGCGCAGATAGCCAGAGCAGGTTCTCGGCATGATAGTCCCGGTGGGTGAAGACGCTGGCCCCCGCTTCGCCCCGCGCGCGGATCGGCGCCCACAGGCTTTCCCACTCGGCGGCGGCCTCTTCGGAATAGGCCGCCGTCTTGGCAAATTTCGGCCACCATTTGAGGAACAGGTTGCAGCCGGTCTTGAGCGCCAAATCATCATAGGCCAGCAGTGGCCAGCTTTGCCCATCGGCCTCTAGGATCGCAGGCGGCGGGGTCTCGTGCAGGCGCACCAGCGCGTCGATGGCCGGGCCATAGAGGTCGGCCTCAGCCATGCCGCCAGCGACCTTATGGACAAAGAGATCGTCGCCAAGGTCTTCCACCACACCGAGGCCTTGGGCAGGATCGGCCGCATGGATCAGGGGCGCGGAGAGGCCTTGGGCGCGAAGATGGCCTGCGCAGGCGACGAAGGCCTCAATTCGGCCCGCCGCCAAGCGAGCCATGGAATTATAGCCCAGATCGATCCGTTCGGAGGGGGTGGCATCAGGCGGGCAGGGCTGGGTTTCGAGGGCTGGCGGCTGATCCATCAAGATCAGGCTGGCCCCGCCAGCGGCAGGATAGATCCGCTCATAGCGCCGCGTTGAGGCGTCACCGGGCAGGGCTAGGCGCCGCGCGTCGCCAAGGCCATTGGCACCCAGAAACTCAGCCGTCGCGGCCTCACGTTCCAAACTCAAGCCCGCGCCCTTCCCAACTGCCGTGGGGGACCAGACGCACCTGTCTGCCCCCGCCTTCATGATCTGTATCAAAGACTATATCGAGTCGGTCCTGAGGCAGATCCTCTTCCAACCGTTCAGGCCATTCGATGAGGACGGCGCCATCCTCGAGGGCCTCATCCAGACCGATCTCATAGGCCTCGGACGCGCTGGTCAGGCGATAGAGGTCGAAATGGGCGAGGGGAAAATCTGGCCCCTCATAAAACTGGACGAGGGTGAAGGTGGGGCTGGGGACGTCCTCGTCGGGCCGGGTCAGGGCCCTGATCAGGCCCCGCGCCAAGGTTGATTTGCCAGAGCCGAGCGGCCCCCAAAGACAGATGGCTTCGCCGCGCAAAATCTTGTCAGCCAAGGCTGCGCCCAAGGCGGTCGTGGCCTGTTCGTCGGGCAGGTGGCACCAAGGGGCGGGGGCGTTCAAACGCGATGGTCCAAGCTGTGATCTATCGGGCTAAAGAGAAGGGTCGGTCCGGATGAAGCGGAAGTTGCCGTTCGACATAGGTCTTGATGGCCACAGTCGCCAAGGCCGTATCGTTTCCGAGCTCACTTGGTGGGATCAGGGGACCGATGGTTAGGCCAAATTGACCCCGGCGCTTGTTCAGCAACTCATGGAAAAGGGTAATGTCTCGAAGTTCACGTGAAAATCGATTGAAAAACTGAAACAGGTGCGGATAGGGGCCTGTCAGATGGATCGGCAGGACCGGTGCCTCATATTTGCGGGCCAGAGATATGGCGCTCGGCATCCAGCTTGGGTCAGAAAGTTGGCCATCAGGACCGCGCACGGCCAAGCGACCAGCGGGGAATATGACGACCGCCCGTTCGGCTTCAAAGGCCTCCTGCGCGCGTTTTAAGGTCATGCGGGCCTTTTCGCGGGTGCGCTTTTCCTCGACCCACTCAACCGGAATAAGCACATCGTCAAAGCCGGGACAGACCCGGTGGGCATCAGCATTGGCAAAGAAGCAGAGGTCTTGCCTCAACCGCCGAAGTCCGTCGCGCAGGGCAACCCCGTCAGCAATTCCGGAGGGGTGGTTCGCAACAATCACAACTCGACCGGTGGTTGGCAGGCGTTCGGCATGGTTCAAGGTAACGCGCAGTTCCAGCAGGCTGGCCACATGGTCCAAGGCTGCAACCCCGCCCATCTCGGCTATGCTATCGGCCATCTGGCGCGCCTTGCTATAGCCTAAGATCCCGTAGAGCAGGGGGCGAAGCGCAGGCCAGGCAACGGACTGAACCAAATGCGGCGCCCGCTCATAGATCAGTTGATCCACAATGTGGCCGCGGGCCAGCGGTGCCGCCTGAAGATCGGTCATGGTTCGCGCCCTCGCATCCTGAATCATAGGATCGACTGACCCTATGTCGGTCGGCAAGGGTCAGGTTGCAAGGACTTTTAGCCCCGGTCGGAACCCGAGCTGGGCAAGGCCTCCAGCAGAGCGCGGCGGAGAAGTTCGGAGGCCTCAGCAATGATCACCTCTTGAGGCAGGCGATCTTCTTCGAACAGCAGCTCGTCGGCACTAAAGGCAAATTCGAGGGCGATGCGCACCCTCAGCCACAGATCGTCCCTAGGCGGATGACCCAGCGTGGCGCTAAAGACCGACGTGACCATGTCGGTCATGTCTCTATAGGTCTCAATCCGAACATGGGCCAGTTGCGGTACGGCGCGCAGGGCCTTCAGGATCCAGACCGCACCGGGCTCCTTGAGTGTCGCCGCCCAGGTGTCTCCGAGAACCGCTGGCAACCCATCGGCCAAGGCCTGCTGACCCTTTGGCGCGGTTTCCGCCAGCCATAGGGTGAGGATGTCGGATCGCCGTGACAGTAACCGTCGGCCCAGCGCCTCGAGCACCGCATATTTATCTTTGAAGTAGCGATAGAGTGCCGGAGGGGTCATGCCGGCCCGGGCGCAGATCAGATTGGTGGAGATTCTCTCAATGCCAACTTCGGCCAGTAGATCACCGGACACGTCCAACAGGCGCTCGTAGGTCTGAACGGCACGGCCCTGTTTCGGCATTGCACGGGTACTATCCTGAAAAACTTCGGTTGAGTCGGGCATGGACACCTCGATGCTAGCGTTTAATACCGATTTTAGAACCTAAGCAAGTACAGCGATATTAACCTTTGGGGTGCGGCACTTTCGCTAATGGATAATATATGCAGCTTTTCTGATCAATCGGAAAAGTAGCGAAAATGCCTGTTTTGCAAAAAATTATTCAATCTCATCAATAAGTTAGTTTTCACTATCGAAATGACCAACTTGACCAAATCCAGCGATGGGAGGGTTGAGATAGGCATTAGACTGGCAAAGACCTATTAATGGTCGCATGACAAGGGGACGGTGGAAAAACAGTTGGCATGATGACGCTGAACCAACCCATGGAAATTGAACTGAAATTGGTCGTCGCTTGGCCAGATGTTGCAAAACTGACGGCTTCGCCCTTTTGGCAGGATCAAGAGCCCTGCGCCCTAACCTCAATCTATTTCGATACAGGTGATCAGCACCTGCGCCGCGCCGGGCTAACCCTTCGACTGCGTGCTGGTATCCAGACCCTCAAGGTTATCGCGTCCGAGGCTTCAGGCCTTTTCGAGCGCGCCGAATGGGAACATCCGGTTCAGGGAACGACACCGGATCTGTCACTGCTGGCGCAAACGCCCTTGGCCGCTGTCGATCTGGGCGCGAATCAGTTGCGTCCCCTCTTTCTCATTCACGTGGACCGGCGAACTGCTCTCATAAATCCCGCGCCTGGTTGCCAGATCGAACTGGCGTTCGATATTGGCCGCGTCGAGGCCGGTGGCCGGGTGCAGGACTTTGCCGAGCTGGAATTGGAATTGATTGACGGACCCAGCCGCGCCCTGTTTGATCTGGCCCTGAGCATGGCTGTCGAAACCCGCCTCTTGGCCTCGTCCCAATCTAAGGCCGATCGGGGCTTTGCCTTGCTGGCCGATAAACCGGTCCGGCCCCTGAAGGCCGAAAGCCGACTGGACCTGTCTGGTCTAAGCGTGGGCCAAGCGCTCAGTGCGATGGTGCGCGAAGGTCTTGGTCATATCTTGCACAATGGGGCCTTGGTCGCTCAGAACCGAGAGGTTGAGGCCCTTCACCAGATCCGCGTCGCCCTGCGCCGCCTCCGCGCGACCTTGGGACTGTTCAAGGCGGTGGTCGCCGACCAGACCTTTATCGACATGCGGGCCGGTCTTCGCGCCTTAAGCCAAACTATGGGCCGTGCCCGTGATTTGGATGTGTTGATTGCGCTTATCGAGACTTCAGACCAGCCTTCTGCCCGTCTGCTGGAGGCCCTCATCCTTGATCGGGGTCAGGCCTATGACGCGGTGTGCCGGGTCTTATCCTCGCACGCCTATGGTCAAACCCTCTTAACGGTAATGGCTTGGGCCGAGACGGGGGATTGGCGTCAGAGCCCATGGTCAAAGTCGGGCCTGCGCGATCAGCCCGTGTTGGATTTTGCTAACCAAGCGTTGGAACGTCTGCGCCGCAAGCTCAAGGCCGATGGTAAGGACCTGACCAACCTGCCCGCAGAGGCGCAGCATCGGGTCCGTATTCGCGCCAAAAATTTCCGCTATGGGATGGAGCTCTTTGCCAGCCTCTACCCGGAGGGATCAGAGCGCCGCCGTCATCTGATCGATGCCGTCAAACAGGTTCAAGATCGGCTGGGCCTTGTCAATGACCGCGCCGTGGGCGAGGCGCTTCTGCGGGTCCATGGAACGGGTCCAGCGGCTTTTGATGCGGGTCAAGCCCTCGCCAACCTCTATGTTGGGCAAAGGGATGCCGTGCTTAAGGCGGATGCGGCCCTGAGGTTGGCGCTCGATCTACCGAGATTTTGGCCCAAGCCCTAATCGGAGCCAACCTGCGCGCCCATAAAGATTTAGGCCCTGAACGGTGAGGTTCAGGCCCTAACCTTGTTGTCTCAAAAAAGGGGAAGGGTCTCTAGAACTCTTCCCACCCCTCGTCAGACGCTGGCGCTGCGGCTTTCCGCACGGGTGTCGGCGCTGAGGCGGCGGGGGGGCGACCGGCGAAGGTCGTGGTCGGTCGGGCGGCAGGGCGCGATGGTGCTCGAGTGCTCGCTTGGATCGCCACCTCTCCATAGTTGAAGCGTCCTATCAGGGCCTGGAGGTTGGTCGTCTCGTCGGCCAATTGACGACTGGCGGCGGTGGATTGCTCGACCATGGCGGCGTTTTGCTGGGTCACCTGATCCATCTGGACGACCGTTGTATTGACCTCTTGCAGGCCGATCGATTGCTCTTCAGCGGAGGCGGCGATCTGTGAGACCAGATCATTGATCTCGGCGACCTCTTCGACGATCCGCTTCAGCGCTTGGCCAGTCTGACCCACCAGATCCACGCCCGACGCGACCTGACGCGAACTTTCGCTGATCAGGCCCTTGATCTCCTTTGCCGCTTCGGCGGAGCGCTGAGCCAAGGCCCGAACTTCGGAAGCGACAACGGCAAAGCCTCGGCCTGCATCCCCAGCCCGCGCCGCCTCGACCCCGGCATTGAGGGCCAGAAGGTTGGTTTGGAAGGCGATTTCGTCGATGACGCCGATGATCTGGGTGATCTGACGTGACGAAGATTCAATCTCGCTCATGGCTGCGACGGCTTGGCTGACAATCACGCCGGACTGTTCGGCCCCGGACTTGGCGGAATTGACCGCCCGCTTGGCTTGGATCGCCCCTTCGGACGAGCGACGCACAGTGGCGGTAATTTCACCCAGAGCGGCGGCAGCCTGTTCCAAGCTGGCGGCTTGGTTTTCCGTGCGGCGCGACAGGTCGTCTGACGCCATAGAGATTTCAGTGGTCCCGGAGCGGATCCCGTCCGACGCCTGACCGATCACCGCCATGGTGTTCTGCAGTTGCTCCATGGCGCCGTTAAAATCGTCTTGAAGCTTGGTATATTGCGGGGCGAATTTCTGGGTCAGGCGGGTGGTGAGGTCGCCATTTGAAAGTTCCGCCAACGCTTTGGCCAGTGCCTCAACCAGCGCGGACTGCTGCTGCTCGGCCTCGGCAAGGGCGGCTTCCTTGGCCTTGCGTTCATCATCAAGGGCCTCGATATAGATCGAGATGCTGAAGTCCATGTCCAGCATGACAGCCTTAACCAGAGCCACAATCGGATCGGCCAGATCCGCATCCTTGAGCGGCTTGGTCAGCAGGCCGCCCTTGGGCAGGCGCTCTTTCAAGATGGCGCGGATCAGCTGTTCGGTGATGAGGGCATAGCCGCCAATATACCAGCGTGGCTCAAGGCCGATGCGGGCGTGGACGTGTCCGATGGTCCGAACGCTGCGCACATAGTCATCATTAAACTCTGCGGACGAGATATTGCCCCAGTGGCGCTGTTGGCGCGCGCCGGCCGACTCGATTGCACGGTCATCACTGAAGAAGCGCTTGACCTCGGGATATTGCCGAACCTGACCATAGAACGTCTCGAGGGCACCCGGTAAGGTCCGCTCGATGATGGGCTTGATGGACCGCAAGGCCCGGCCACTGGGTTCATCAAGGCGCATGAAGCTCATACGCTGATTGAGGTCATTATTGGTGGTCATGGCGAAGGCCCCTGGTTCCCAGCTTCGCTGGCGACAGCACTGTCGATTATCATTAATATCGTTTGGTTGATTAAAACTCAGTAAATTCAATATATTAGAAATTTTCTATCGAAGGACCCAAGGGTTTAAATTTGAAATAATCAGCAAGTTTTGGTGCAGAATTTTTAATCTAAATTGACAATTGAGACTTATCTGTTGGCATTCTATTATATATCAAATGAATAGTTATCATTTTCCATTTCCATTTTCTATCATTGTTTGTTTCTATAGGCGACTGAAATGAGAGCGCCCCCGTCACCATCCGATAATTCACTATTTCAGCAGTGAATAAGAAATAATTATTTGGCTCTGTTGGCCAAACCAAAATAGCCGAAAGGGGCGACCGGCTTTCGCCACGCCGCCCCTCGAAGTGCAAATCAGGGTTACCGATTCACCTGCCGGCTGCCCCTACTTGAAAAGACTTAGCATAATCTGCGTTGATGAGTTCGCGATCGCCAGGGCTTGGACCCCGAGCTGTTGGCGGGTTTGTAGCGATTGTATCTTAGCACTTTCCTTCGCCAGGTCAGCATCCACCAGGTTGCCGATACCGTTGTCGATGCTGTCTTGCAGCTTGTTGATGAAGGTCAGGTGCATGTCCAATGCCTTTGATCCGGTGCCCAACTTTGCCAAGGCCGTGCTGACCTTGCCGATGGCGGTGTTGACTGTGGCGATCATGGCCAGCGCCGTACCCGCAGACGCCGAAAAAAGAGACGCCGTGCTGCCAATACCGGTCAGGTTTGCGCTTCCTAAGGCCAAGGATTGGGCCTGCACAGTCAGCTTGTTCGTCCCCGAAGCATTGGCCAGGGCTTGGATGCTGGCACCACCTGTCTTGATCATGTTGGAGCCATTAAAGTCGGCATTGTCGACCGTTTTGGAGATCTGATCCCGAAGGGCCTTAAAGTCCACATTCAAGGACTCGCGGCTGGCCGTATCGAGCGTCGTATCGGACGCCGCGAGGGCCTTGGCCTTCATTTGGAGGAGAAGATCTGAAATCGAACCGGCAGCGGCCATCGCCACATCAATGGTCGATTGTCCACGGTGCAAGGAGTCGCGGACGGCGTCCAGGGACTTGGAGTTGGCACGCATGGATTGAGCGATGGCCCAAGTCGAGCCATTATCTTTGGCGCTATCGACCTTGCGACCCGTAGAGATGCGATTTTGACTGACGGCTAGTTCTGTGCCCGTGGCATTCAGATTCTGGAGGGCAATCATTGCTTGCCCGTTCGTGTTAACGCTGTTCAGCGCCATGCCGATATTCCTTCTTCGAGGTGTCCGGGCTCATTTTAAGTCCGGGGGCATTTTGCCCTATGGCAGGACCCGCAGCTCAGCTCGAAAGCTATAGCTACCATCCAGTACCTCGATGGCTATCACAAGCTATCGAAACTGCGCAAGTCTTAAATTACGATTTTTTGCAAAAAAGTTTGAGGTCGCTGACCTTGTGAATTTCGACCCAAGACAGCTCATCCTCGTCAGCATTGGTGTAGCTATAGACAACCAACACGTCTGATCGACCGGGGTATGAAACGCGGTATATCTGATTGAAACTAAACATATCTCCGACCCGGCACTGGAGGCGCGGTTTCAGGTCCGCGCTGGCAAAAACCTGTTCGGCATTAAACAGGCAGCCCGAATAGAAGATGCCAAAACAGCCCTTTCCGGGCATGCCAGGAGAAATTTCGATCCACCGGGGCCCAAGGGACATGGGCTGGTCGGTCATCAGTTTCAGCGTCCAACCCGTCTCGCGCCGCCGACGTCGCAGCGCCACAGGCGCGGTACCTTGGGTGTGAATTCGGGCCAAGGCTTGGCGCATAAAGTCGCCCTGCTGCGTCCGGCCGGGCTTGTCGGACAACCAGATAAGCGAGGACTGAAGCTCGGGCTCCCAGTCAAAGGCGGTTCCCGACTTCGGCATGAGGTCAACAATGAGGTCCGACATCTCAACGGCGGACTGATGGGTCAGGAGGGGTTTTTGAAGCCGGGCAATATGGTCTCTTAGCCCGTGAGACGGCGCGGCTAAGGCGGGCACCGCTGGCAGACCCGCCAAAAGGATCAACAGTAACCCCAGCAGAGAGGCGCCAAGACGACCTCTCACGGCATTTGCTTCTGAAACGGCACTTTGAGACTGCGCAAATCGCCCTTCAGTTTGGCTAGGTCCGGTGGTGTTGGAGCGGGCAGAGGGAATCGAACCCTCACGACAAGCTTGGGAAGCTCGCAGGCTACCACTACATCATGCCCGCCTAAGGGCTGTTCTAGACAATCCCATCTGGCTTGTCAGCAACCGGTTTTGTTGACGAGACGATCTGTCCGGCGCACCATTGCAAAAAATGCACACCAAGGAGACGCCCCATGGCTGACGACCATTCCCCCTCGACTGAATCTGCCAAGTTCCATGCCATGACCCAAGGCACGGCTGACGATTGGAACATCATCGGCAAGGCCATGGCCCCGTTCGTTAAGGACCTACCCAATCGGGTCCTGTCGCACTTGAAAATGCTCGACGGCGACTGCGGCGGTTTCGCTGTCGACCGGTTGGAGCACAGCCTGCAAACCGCGACCCGCGCCTTCAAAGATGGCCGCGATGAGGAATATGTCGTCTGCGCCCTCTTGCACGATATGGGCGACATTCTCGGCCCCCGGAACCATGCCGACATCGGTGCGGCCATCCTCAAGCCCTTTGTTAGCGAGCAGAACCACTGGATGGTCGAGCAGCACGGCATTTTTCAAGGCTATTATTTCTTCCACTATATCGGTCTAGACCGCGAGGCCCGCGAACAGCATCGCGGCCATCCGGCCTTTGAACATACGGCCCAGTTCTGCCACCTCTATGATCAGGCCGCCTTTGATCCGGCCTATGAGAGCATGCCGCTCAGCGCCTTCGAGCCGATGGTGCAGCGGGTCTTTTCGACGGTGAAACGCTCGATCTACGTCAAGTCCGAGGCGTAAAGACGGGCGCCGGCTTCAAAGCCGTGCCCTAGCCCTTGCGCAACAAGCCGGTTCGGGGCAATCCCGATCCGGCACCGCGCTGTGCTGACCGAACCCAAGCTTCGAGGACTGGATATGGCCCTGCAAACCTTCGTCAATACCTTTGCCGGTAACCCACTCAATCGGGTCAGTGATCGGCGCACGGACGAGGCTTGGCTGGCCGAAAAGCTGGCTGATCCCAGTTCCTTGGCGATTGCTATTTGGAACGGCAAGCCACTGGTCGAGAATGGGGCTGCGCCCAAAAGCGTTCAGATCGCTTACCTGCGCGCCAGCTTGGCCGGGGAACTGGCCGGTGGCCAAGAGCGCCTTGCCTTTATGGGCCTGTGGAAAGAGACCGCTGTCTTTGCCGTCGACCTAGAAGGCGGCGCTGATCCGGCAGAAGGGCCATTGAACGGTCTGGGCCGGTTCGAAGATCTGCGCGCCGTGGCACCGCGTCTGCCCGCCACCGATGCCGCGATCCTTTCGACGGCCAAGAGCCTGTTTGAGTGGCGCCGTCGTCACAAGTTCTGTTCGGCCTGCGGTCAGCCCAGCGAAGTGCGTGAAGGCGGCTGGAAGCGGGCCTGCCCTTCCTGCAACGGCGAGCATTTCCCACGCACGGACCCTGTCGTCATCATGCTGCCGGTCTTTGGTGAGCGCTGCCTCTTGGGTCGCCAAGCCATCTGGCCCAAGGGCATGTTCTCGGCTCTGGCGGGCTTTTTGGAGCCCGGCGAATCGATTGAGGAGGCCTGCGCCCGCGAGGTGATGGAAGAATCAGGCCTGACCGCCCTGTCGGTGCGCTATCACTCCACCCAGCCCTGGCCCTATCCCTCCAGCCTGATGATCGGCCTAATCGCCGAGGTCAGCGATGATGAGGCCACGCCAGATCAGACCGAACTGGAAGAGGTGCGCTGGTTTAGCCGTGATGAGGCCGCAGCCCTGCTCAAGGGTGATCTGCCCGGCGTCTTCGCCCCGCCGCCCTTGGCCATTGCCCACACTATTCTGAAGGCTTGGGTTGAAGGCTTCTAAGCCCGGTCGCGGAAGGGATCGGCGGGATAGACGCCCAAGACCTCAAACCGGTCGGTGAAGAAGCCCAACTCTTCAAAGGCTAGGCCCATGGCGGCATCTTCAGGACGGCCATCGACCTCGGCATAGAACATGGTGGCGGTGAAGGCCCCGTCCTCCATATAGCTTTCCAGCTTGCTCATATTGACGCCATTGGTCGCGAACCCGCCCAGCGCCTTATAGAGGGCGGCGGGAAGGTTGCGCACCCGGAACACAAAGCTGGTGACGCAGCGCGCCTCGCTGGTCGGCGCTTCCGGTAAAGGATCAGCCGTCATCACCAAAAAGCGGGTGGTATTGTGGTCGGCGTCCTCGATATCGGATTGCAGAATGTCTAGGCCATAGAGCTCTGCGGCCATGCGCGAGGCAATGGCCGCTTGGGTCGGGTCAGGATTGGCCGCCAAGAAGCGCGCGGCGCCTGCCGTATCGCCGACAATATGGGCCGTCAGTCCGTGGGACTTGATCACCTTGCGACATTGGGCCAGCGCCATCACATGGCTGGAGACCTCGCGCAGCTGTTCCAAGCTTACGCCGCGATTGGCCAGCAGTTGGTGGTGAATGGGCATGAACCGCTCAGCGATGATCTTCAGGCCTGAAGAGGGCAAGAGGTGATGGACATCGGCCACACGCCCGGCCACCGAATTTTCAACCGGGATCATGGCCAGGGCGCAGGCCCCGCTGCGCACCGCCTCGAAGGCCTCGTCAAAGGTTGGGCAGGGCACGGCCTCATATCCTGGAAAATGCAGTGAGCAGGCTTCGTGGCTATTGGCGCCGAGTTCACCCTGAAAGGCGATCTTTGGAAGGGACGTCATGGGCGACTGATCCGGTTAGAGTTGGGCCGCAAAGGCGCAGGCCGCCTCAAGGTCCGAAGGGGTATCCACCGAGATGGGGAAACTGTCCACCACCGAGGCCCAGATCGACAGGCCCATCTCGAGCGCCCGAAGCTGTTCCAGTCGCTCTAACCGCTCCAAAGGCGAGGGTGAGGCGGCATTGAAACGAAGCAGGGCCTCGCGACGATAGGCATAGATGCCGATATGAAGCCAGACCGTGGCGTCGCCATAGAGGGTCGAGCGGGTAAAATAGAGGGCGCGGCCGCAGCCCCTCTGGTCATCCATCGCCATCACCGCCTTGGGCAGGTCTGGATCAGAGCGGTCGGCGGCTTTGGTCTCCGGCGCAATCAGGGTGGCGATGTCGCAGGAGGGTTCGGCGGCGAGAAGGTCGGTGCAGGCCGACAGGGCGCTGGGCGGGATGAAGGGGATGTCGCCCTGAAGGTTGACCACCACATCATGCGCCCCCTTGGGGTCCAGTACGTCGAGGGCCGCTAAGATTCGGTCTGATCCAGAAGGTAGGCTCGGATCGGTCAGGACCGCGCGCCCGCCTGCGGCCTCAACCGCATCGACAATGGCCTGATCCCCCGCTGCCACCGCGACCGGACCGGCGTTGGCTGCTTCAGCTTGGCGCAGGACCCGAACGATCATCGGCACCCCGCCGATCATGGCCAAGGGCTTGCCCGGAAGCCTTGTCGCAGCGAGTCGAGCGGGGATTATGATGATCGGGTTCATGGGTAAGTTTCCGAAACCTTAGGGGCGGTGCACATCTTCTATTGAATTGGTCCCAAACACAGCGGTATTTGCGACCAATTGGCGCGCCTTATGGACCTGCCGCTGTGACGGGCCAATTGGAACGTTGCACGAGCGGCGGTAGCGTGTAAGAGACGCGAACGCAAGAACTGGGCGTGGATTCCCCTTGGGGATTGGTGCCTGCTGAGAGGGCTTACGAAAGAACATGAGCGACCTAGGCTTCAATAAGATCGCTGGCGCCGTATTGGCGACTGGACTGGCCATTGTCGGCCTTAAAGAATTGACGAGCATCGTCTACAAGGTCGAGCCTGCTGAAAAGCCCGGCTACGCCATCACCATCGCCGAAGAGACTGGCCCGGGCGGCGCGGCCGTTGCCGAGCTGCCGATCGACTGGGGCACGGCCCTGCCCAAGGCGGACCTCGCCGCCGGTGAAGCCGTCGCCAAGAAGTGCGCCTCTTGCCACAGCTTCAATCAGGGCGGGGCCACGATGGTGGGTCCGAACCTTTACGGTGTTGTGGGTCATAAGCCCGGTAGCCACGCAGGCATGGCCTATTCGGATGGCATGAAGGCCTTTGGTGAAAAGACCCCGGCTTGGGACTATGAGCACCTGAACGCGTTCCTCACCGGCCCACAAAAATATATCGCTGGGACCAAGATGTCGTTCGTCGGCCTGAAGAAGCCCGAAGATCGCATCAATATGATCGCCTATCTGCATAGCCTCGGCTCGACCCTGCCGATCCCGGCTCCTGCCCCTGCGGCCGCTGCACCAGCAGCAGCTCCTGCCGCAGCGGCGCCAGCCGCAAAGCCAGCGGCCTAATTGACCTGATCTCGCCTTTCGTCAGCCCTCAGGGTCGGCGAAAGGCGGTCGGACTTCCACTTCCCGACGCCTCGATCCGCAAGATCGCACCCGAAAGCGGCTCACTCGTCACAGCCATATGGTGGGCATTGGCGTGGAGCAGGGTGGCGCCGTTCTGCATCAGCCCCACATGCCCCTTCCAGAACACCAGATCCCCTCGCCGCAGGTCTGAGCCGTCAATCGCCGTGCCGATCTCGGCCATCTGCATGTCGCTGTCGCGCGGGCAGGCCAGCCCGCAGGCATAGAAGGCCTGTTGCACCAGACCCGAACAGTCGAGCCCGAGGCTTTCTCGTCCCCCCCACTGATAGGGCGCGCCCAAGAAACGCTCGGCGACGCTCACCGGATCGGTTTCGAACTGGCCGATGGGGGTAAGCTGGCTCTCGACGAACCACCCGGCCCGCGCGGTGCGAAAAAAGCGCCCCTCGCGCGCTTCTACTGTCACCAACGCATTGAGACTATAGAGGCCAATGGGGGCGGACTTGATGGAGGGCTCGCTAAAGCCATAGGTACGAAGGGCGCTGACCCTGTGGGTGGGGGCCAGTACTGGGGCCGATAGGGCGTCTAGAGCCACATAGCCGACATAGCCATCGCGTCTGGCCTGTCCCCAGCCAAAGCCATCGACCTCGGCCAATAGGTCAAAGCCCTCGCCAAAGATCATCTGGTCCCACTGCTCGGCATCGCCCACGGGCGCGGCACGTAGGGGCACGACGGCGGCGCTGACCTGCATCAGCATAGGGGTCTGATAGGTCTTGGCCGGGACGAGCCCTTGCAGGGCCGCAGAGGCCCTATCACCGCTGATGGCGGTCACTCGAGGATCATAGGGCCTGCTCATAGGTAGCGGCTCTTGATCATGGCCAAGAGGGCGCGGATGGCCTGAGCCTCACCGCCAATGGGGAAGCCGGGACGATTGCGCGGGTTCCAAGCATAGATGTCCAGATGGACCCAAGCCCCTTCGGGCGCGAACCTCTGCAAGAACAGGGCTGCGGTCACTGACCCGGCCTGCGCCCAGCCATCGGGATCGTTCTTAATGTCGGCAATGTCGCTGTCCAGCGCGGGCCGATAGCCATCCCATAGCGGCATGCGCCAAAGGGGATCGGCGGTTTCATGCGCGGCGTGGGCGATCTCAGCGGCGAGGTCATCATCAGGCGTATAGAAGGGGATCACCTGAGGCCCCAGCGCCACGCGCGCCGCGCCGGTCAAGGTGGCCATGTCGATGGTCAGGGCAGGGCTCAGTTCGCAGGCGCGGGTCAGGGCATCGGCGAGGATCAGACGCCCCTCTGCATCCGTATTGCCGACCTCGATCGACAGGCCCTTGCGCGAGGCCAGTACATCGCCCGGTCTCATGGCATCGCCAGAGATCGCGTTTTCGACCACGGGCAACAGAACCGTCAGGCGAACCCTAAGGCCAAGGCTCATGATCATCTGGCCGAGCGCCAAGGCGTGGGCCGCGCCGCCCATATCCTTCTTCATCAGCCTCATGCCCGCCGAGGGCTTCATATCGAGGCCGCCGGTATCGAACACCACGCCCTTGCCGATGATACAGACATGGGGGTGATCGGGCTTGCCCCAACCGATCTCGATCATTCGCGGCGCGCGGGCTGGATCGGCCGCGCGCCCGACCGCATGGATCGCCGGATAGTTCTGGGTCAATAGATCGTCGCCGGTGATGACGCTGATCGTGGCCCCATGGGTCTTGGCCAAGTCGCGGGCGATGGTCTCGATCTCGACCGGGCCCATATCATTGGCGGGGGTATTGACCATGTCCTTGGCGAGGGTGCAGGCGTCGGCGATGGCACCGATCTCGGTCACATTGACACCTTCGGCGACCACAAGCTGAGCCTTAGGTCCGGTCTTGGTCGATTTGTAACGGTTAAAGCCATAGCCCCCTAGGGCCCAGGCTAGGGCAATGGCCGGGGCTGAAGCTTGCGGCGTCGAGGCCATGCGATATTGTCCCGCCGGAAGCTTGGCCGCCAGACCGCGATAGGTGTTGGCATCCGCCTGTCGCCCATCCTTGGGGGCGGTGCCCAGCCCGAACATTACCTGATCTATCTGGCCGTCGCTCAGGGGTACGATCAGGACCTCACCTGCGCGGGCCTTAAAACCAGACAGGTCCGCAAATCGGCTTAAAGACCCCGAACGCTCCGCCAAAAATTCAGAAAGCTCAGCCTCGTGGAGGGCATGGATCGGGAAGACAGGCCCATCAAGGGCGGTCGACAGAAGTGGAGACATTACAGTCCTTCATAGCCAAAACCGTTGCGAACCTCTGAGGTGCGCCCTTGAGCTTAGCATGAAATTGAGCCTCGTCAGAGGTCCGGCCCTAAGCCTTAATATCGAGGACCATCTGCGTCATAGCGTCGGCTGTCTTATAGACGCTCATATTAGAGCGGAAGGATTGCTGGGCTGTGATCAGTTGAACGGTCTCGGTCACAGGGTCGACGTTCGGAGACGCGACCATACCTTGCGCATCCGCAAAGCTTGCGTCGGGTTTGTAGCTTGCAAAATAGTCGGGCTCTGCCGTGATCTGGGCCGAAACGCCTGCAACCTTGCTGGCCGAGGGCGACAGGCTGATCTGATCCACACGGCGCGGCGCATAGACCGAGGGGGCCTTGGGGTCCGGCACCGAACCGTCTGGTGCGGGTAAGATCCCGTCAGATTGGGCATTCGCCAGATTGGAGGCAGCCGCGTCCAAACGCAGGGTTGCGGCTGCCATGCCAGATTGTGCGATCGACTGAGCTTGCATGGCCGCAACATGACTCACTTTGGGCCGTGAGTCTCGCCTATATTCGCAAAATTGAACATTCCAGCACCGGGCAAGCACCTAGCAATCACCGAGCAATCACCGGGCCAATCGACATCGCGTCTTCATGGGCGGACCCAGCCCCGTTTTCCGGGGTCGCACGGCGCAGCAGCCATAAACCGCAATTTTGAGGATCCGTGGCCCCCCAACGCTGCGACAAAATGTCTTTATTGATGAAATATCAATGATCTAATCGTTCGTAACCTATGGATTTAGCCTGTGGCAACCTGCCGTTGTATGACATTTTTGTTGTGTCCGAACCGAACGTGACGGACGCTCGAAATAGCGGATCCTTGAGCAATCAGAAATCGAGGGACGCACCAGGAGGGAAAAAATGAACAAGCGCATACTCATGTGCAGTGGAGCCATGCTCGGCACTGCCCTTTCAATCGCAGCGATAGCGACAACCGCCACCGCCGCAGACGCCCCCAACCCCGCCGCAGACAAGATCGAAGAGATCGTCGTCACAGGGTCATTTATTAAAGGCACTCCAACCGACGCGGCCTTGCCCGTGGCCGTGCTCAGTGCCGAACAGTTAAAACGTGAAGGCTCACCCACCGTTCTTGAACTGATAAAGGCCCTGCCGATCAGTAATGGTGTGCTGGGTGAAACCAACCAGTTCGACGCCCGTGCTCAGGGCTCCGAAGGCTCCGGCAGTGTGAACCTTCGCGGTCTGGGTTCGGCTCGTACTCTGGTCTTGATGAACGGTCGGCGTATGCCCATCAACCCGCTCGGTCAGGGCGGCGCAGGCATTGTGGATACCAACATCATTCCAGCCTCGGCCATTGGTCGCCTCGAAGTCCTGAAGGACGGCGCGGCCGCGACCTACGGCTCTGACGCCATTGCCGGCGTGGTCAACTTCATCACTAAGAAGGACTTCCAAGGCTTTGAAGTTGGCGCAGCCTACAAGCATGTCGCTGATTCCGATGGCGACTATAATCTGAACTTCACCTACGGTTGGGTTGGCGACCGCGCCAATGTCCTGATCGCCGGTGGATGGGACCATCGTTCGGTCCTCTCGGCGCAAGATCGCGATTGGGCTGACAAGACCTATCTGGAAAATCCCGATGGCGGTTGGTCTGGCGGTGGTAACCCTGGCATCTATGGCCCCCTGTCATCGGCTGCTGGCCTTCCCCTCGCGGGCGGCCTAACGCGTGATGCCGGTTGCGCAGGCGCTGGTGGCTTCGCGGGCTTCTCCGGAACCTCGCCGCGCTGCTACTTCCACTTCGTGCCCTTCGACAATATCGTCGAAAAGGAAGATCGTTTCCAAATCTATGGCGAGATCAATGCCGACCTGTCGGACAAGACCAAGCTGCACGTCGAAGCGCTCTATGCCCACACGGACGTGCCAAACTGGCAGACCTCGCCCTCTTACCTGACCCTGTCATCGCCAACCTCTGAAGCCATGCCTGCGGGTTCGGGCACGGGGCGCTACATTGCTCCAGCCAACAACCCTGGCGTCGCGGCCTATTTTGCCTCGATCGGCCAAGCTGTTCCATCGGGCGGTGTGCAACTGTTCGCGGGCACCTGGCGTCCGTTCGGCACCGGCGGTAACCCTCAGTTCGATTATGGTCCATCGACCGGTACGCGCGGCTATGAGGCCTTCCGCGTTTCCGGCAGCCTGACCGGCGAGTTCTCGAACGGTATTGGCTGGGAAACGGCCATGACCTACGGGTCGGAAACCGGCCGTCGCAGCGGTTATGACAGTCTCGTCAACCGCCTTGAACTGGCCCTGCGCGGTCTGGGTGGGCCCAACTGTAACGTCTCCGCCAACACCCCCGGTGCCAATGGCTGTATGTGGTACAACCCCTTCTCCAACGCCATCAAGTCTGATGCGCTAACGGGTAAGGCTAACCCCAACTACATTGCGGCAGTGGCAAACTCGCCAGAACTGTCCAAGTGGTTCTTCCAAAAGAGCTCCACGACCCAAACCGCCAGCACCTTCGTGTTGGACGGCGTCCTAAACGGCAAGCTGAATATCAGCCTGCCCGGTGGTCAGATCGGTTGGGCGGCTGGTGGTCAATATCGCCGCAACTTCTTCACCTCGGACTATAGCTCGCTGGGCAATGCGCAGGCCACGCCTTGCGTCAACACCCTCGACTATGGTGTGACCAACTGTACCGGCGCGGTGCGCAATGGTCCGTTCGTATTCCTTGGTGTTGCGACGCCTCAGGACCTGACCAGCGATATCTTTGCGGGCTTCGGCGAACTGAGCCTTCCCATCACCGAAAAACTGCAGGCCCAGGTCGCGGCCCGCTATGAAGACTATGGTGGGCAGGTTGGATCGACCTTCAATCCGAAGGTTTCCGTGCGCTATCAGGCCACTGACTGGTTGGCTCTGCGGGTTTCGGCCGGCAGCACCTTCCGCGGCCCTCCTGACTCGCAGTTGGCCAACAACAATGTCACCTCCTTGCAGCAGATCACCGGCAGCTTCCGCGCTGTTGATATCGGCGGCAATCCCAACCTCGCACCTGAAAAGGCCAAGACCTACAATGTCGGGGCCATCTTCAAGATCGCGGGTTTGAGGGCAACGATCGACTATTGGCAGTTTGACTTCGATAATCCGATCGTTTCGGAACCGGTCTCTGGTCTGGTCAATGCGGTGTTCCCAACCGGTGCTGCTGCCAACTGCTCCAGCCCTCTGGCGGCCCGTTTCACCTTCAACAACCTCGGTTGTGCGGGTGCCAACATTGTTCGCTTGCAGACATACTACACCAACGGTGCGGCGGTTAAGACCTCCGGTATCGACATTGTCGGTGACTATAAGTGGAACGAAGTGCTCAAGGGCGGCGACATCTCTGTCGGCGGTAGCGTCACCATCACCAACGAATATAAGGTGGGCGCGACCTATATCGGCGGCAATCTCGCCTCTGCGGCCTTCGACGGTGTGGGCTATCTGAACTATCAGACCACAGCCGTGCCAATCCCGAAATGGAAGGGTGAGGCCCATGTCGAATATTCGGTCGGTCCACACAATCTGCGTTACGTGATCCGCTATATCGACTCCTATGAAGACCAGCGCGTCGCGCCCTTCACAGCGGGTTATGCACGCGATCTGGCGGGTAACCCCGTCACCGTGTCTGCCGGTAAGACCATCGATGCCCAGATCATCCAGGACATCAACTATCGGGTGTTCCTGCCTTGGGAAACGACCCTTACCGCAACCGTCGCCAACATCTTCGACAAGGATCCGTCGTTCGCACGACTGGAGCTGGGCTACGACCCGTTCACGGGTAACCCCCTTGGCCGTACCTTTAAGGTCGGTGTGACGAAGAAGTTCTAAAGAGACGCCCCCGGCGGGGCTAACTGGCGCCGTGCTCAGGCCTTCGGGTTTGGGTGCGGCGTCTTTTTTTATGGCCGGTTCGATGGCCCGATCATCAGACCCATATACGCAAAGGTCGGCACCTTTCAGTGCCGACCCTAAGGGCTATAATCGTGTGTTGCGCGGTCGCTAGGCGACTTCTAGGGCAAAGCGCAGGACCCGAGCGGCCTCTTTGATTACCCGCTCGCGTTGACCCTCTTGTGGTTCAGCGGCAGCGAGGGACTGGGCCGAAAGGGCCATATCAACGGCGATCCGATAGCGCGCCCAAATCCGGTCACGCGACTGGGCCGGATCCATGGCGCTCAGGACGTGGACGAACTGATCTGTGATTTGGCCGCGCAGAGCCATGCGGCGCTCCGCCAGATGGGGCATTGAAATCAGGGCCTGTTGCAGAATTTCAGACCCATTGACGCTGCGACCCGCGAGATAAAGCGCTTGAAGCAGGTCTTCGACATGGTCCGACATGACTGCGCGCCCCTGAACCGAATAGCGACCAAACCAGATATTGGCGGCCTCGGTCTGGCGATTGAGCAAGCGATCGACGAGGGCGTCGACAAGAGCCGTTCGCGACTCGAAATTTTGATAGATCTGCTCGACGGGGACGCCGGCGCGGTCGGCCAGCATAGTCAGGCTCAAGGCCTCAAGACCGAAATCCGCAGCAACGGCTCCCGCTTGATCCAGCAGGTCGTCACGGGTCTTGGTGGCCAAATCGGGCCTAGGGAAGGAATGTTGGGACAAGGTTGAGTCCTATAAACCGAGCGTCAGCAAATCATGAACTTCCATAACATGATTTACACCCCCTGAGTGTATTATTTTTGCGGTCTCAGTAAAAATTACAGTCTGAACGGGCTAGTTGAAAAAATTGTCACCTAAAATCATGGGCTTCCACCAACCCAACGCAAAGGATGGTCACAAAAATTCGATGCTGGAGGCCAAATTAGGCCTAAGATAGGGATCAATGACAACCGCCCGCTAGGGTGGGACCCTAGGTGAGGATAAGCGCCATGACCGACTCAAGCCCTGTTCTGGATCTGGTGATCCGTGGCGGCACGCTCGTCGATGGCTCCGGCGGCCCGGCCTATCTGGGCGATGTCGGCATCAAGGATGGCCGCATTGTCGAGGTCGGGACTGTGAACTCTGAGGCCAAGCGCACGCTCGATGCTAAGGGCGCCTTGGTCACGCCCGGCTTTGTCGATATCCACACCCACTATGATGGTCAGGCGACTTGGGACGGGGTCCTGGCCCCCTCCTCCATCAACGGCGTCACCTCGATCGCCATGGGCAATTGCGGGGTTGGCTTTGCCCCGGCGCGCAAGGACAAGCACGATTGGCTCATCGCCCTGCTCGAAGGGGTCGAAGATATTCCGGGCACGGCCCTTGCCGAAGGTCTGACCTGGGACTGGGAAACCTTCCCGGACTATCTGGATGCGCTGGCTCGGCGCAAGTTTGCGGTCGATGTGGGCGCTCACGTGCCGCACGCCGCCTTGCGGGCCTATGTCATGGGTGACCGGGGCGGAGACCATCTGGAGGTTCCAACGACCGCCGAGATCGCCGAAATGGAGCGCCTGATCCTCGAGGCCGTGCAGGCCGGGGCCTTGGGCTTTTCTACCTCTCGCACCTATGTCCATCGCTCGCGCAGCGGCGATAGCATCGGCACCCTGTCGGCGACCGAGGCCGAGCTGATGGGCGCGGCGCGGGCCTTGAAAGCGGCGGGTCGCGGGGTCATTCAACTCATCTCAGACGCCTATCTGACCCCCGACGATGAGTTTGCCGAGCGTGAGCTGGGCCTGATCCGCACGCTGGCCGGGGCCTGCGGGGGCAAGCTTTCATTCACGGTCCAGCAAACCGATGATGCGCCGGACCGTTGGAAGTTTATCTCCGAGCGGGTGGAGGCGATGGTCAAGGATGGTCTGCCCGTGACCATGCAGGTCGCGCCCCGTCCGCTGGGCCTGATCCTGTCTTTCGCCGCGACGGTCAACCCGTTCTTCATCACCCCGACCTATCGCAGCCTGTTGAGCCTGCCCTTGGAGGCGAGGCTCTTGAAGCTCGCTGAACCTGAGGTTCGCGCTCAGATCTTAAAGGACCATGCGGTCAGTGATGCCCCCGGCATGACCGCCGTCATTCTGCGCGGCTTTGGCAAGATGTTCCGCATGACCGATCCGGTCGATTACGAGCCTCGCACCGAAAACTCGCTCGAGGCCGAGGCCTTGGCGCGCGGGATCGATGTGGCGGGTCATGTCTATGACACCTTGCTGGAAGAGGGCGGTCACCGCCTGATCTATCAGCCCCTAATCAACTATGCCCGAGGCGACCTGTCGGACGTCTATGGCATGATGACCGCTCCCAACAGTCTTTATGGCCTGTCTGACGGCGGGGCCCATTGCGGCACCATCTGCGACGGCAGCTTCCCCACCACCTCGCTCGGCCTCTGGAGCAAGGGCGATAGGGCCGGTCGCAAGATCGCGGTTGAGACCCTGATCCATGGCTATACGCGCCGCAATGCCGTCCATGTCGGTTGGCACGATCGGGGCTTGCTCGCGCCGGGCATGCTCGCCGATATCAATGTGATCGACCAAGAGGCCCTGTCGCTCAGCCCGCCGCAGATTGTCCAAGACCTGCCGGCGGGTGGAACGCGGCTCCTGCAAAAGGCCCATGGCTATCGCTGGACCCTGAAGAGCGGCGTTGTCACCTTCGAAAATGGTCAATGGACCGGCGAACTGCCCGGACGCCTGATGCGGGGCGATCAGGTCGCCGCCTAGGCTGAACGGGAGGGCAAGGCCCCATGGGATCAGACCATCGCCGGACCGGGTGGAGTTTTCTGATCGCCGTCCTTGGAAATGGCGGGGTTCTCTGGCTCTTGTCCCAGACCCCGGATGTGGCACCGCCGTCTGCCGTTCCGGCCATGGTGGTCAGTCTCTATCCGCCGTTCAAGATTGCGCCGACCCCTATTGTGAAGGCCCGAACCCAACGCCGGGCGACAGGCCCTAGGTCATCGCCTGCGCCCCAGCCTCTCCTTGCGCCCTTGCCGGTGATGGCTAAGCCCAATGGCCCGCCCGCCAAACCCGTTGCCGCCATGTTGCCCTTTAAGGGGTTGGTCGGTTGCTCAGACGCCTTGAAATCTATTCGGTCCGATGCGGACCAGACCCGCTGCCTGGAAAAGTGGGGCCGCATGGCTCGGGATCTGACCACTCCAGAGCGGCTGGCCCCCATCGATCCACGCAAGCGGGCCGAATATGACGAGATTGCGCGCCAGCAGGCCCTGTTTAAAGAACGAACCTTGCCCAATCCGTTTGTTCCCTGCAAAGGGCCGGGATCGAACTTTGGTCTAGGCTGTAATGCGCCCTAGCCCTTGGCCGCTTCGGGCTCTGGCGTCTCTAACTGATTTTCCCACTTGGCGACAACGACCGAGGCCACCGAATTGCCGACCACATTGGTGGCGCTGCGGCCCATATCGAGCAGGTGATCGACCGCAAGGATCAGGAGCAGGCCTGCCTCGGGAATCTTGAAATAGCCCAAGGTCGCAGCGATGACGACGAGCGAGGCGCGCGGCACCCCGGCAATGCCCTTTGACGTGATCATCAAGAGCAGCAGCATCATGATCTGCTGGCCGATGCTCAGCTCGATCCCATAGGCCTGCGCGATGAACAGGGTCGCGAAGGTGCAATACATCATCGAGCCATCGAGATTGAACGAATAGCCCAGTGGCAGGACAAAGCTGGCAATCTTGCGTGATACGCCAAACTTCTGGAGCTGTTCGAGCGTGCGCGGATAGGCGGCTTCAGAACTGGCGGTCGAGAAGGCCAAGAGAACCGGCTCACGCACGGCGGCAAATAGACCAATCCCTCTGGCTCCGATAATGGCGATGGCCGCCAGCAGGAGCAAGCCCCACAGGACGCCAAGTGACAGATAGAACCCGCCGACAAACTTGGCATAGCTGAGAAGGACGATCAGACCCTGTGTCGCCACGGTCGAGGCCAAGGCCGCAAAGATCGCGAAGGGGGCGAACAGCATCACATAGCTGGTGATCTTGAGCATGACCTGCGACACCTGCTCGGCAAGCTGCAGAACCGCCGGGGCCTTGTCGTCGATGGAGGCGATGGCGGTGCCGACAAAGACCGAGAAGACGACAATCTGCAGGATCTCGTTATTAGCCATGGCCTCAACGATGGATTTGGGCACCAGATGGGTGATAAAATCCTTGAAGGACAGGGTGGTGGCATCGACCGTGCTGACCGCTGTCACGTCCGGCAGGGGAATGTTCAGGCCCACGCCGGGCGAAATCAGATGGACCATGATCAGGCCGATGGTCAGGGAGACAATCGAGGCAGTGATGAACCAGCCCATGGTCTTGGCCCCAACGCGCCCGATGGCGGCGGCATCCTCCATATGGGCGATCCCGACCACGAGGGTGGAAAACACCAGAGGGGCGATGATCATCTTGATCAGGCGAAGGAAAATGTCGGTGACGACATTAAAGCCCCCCGCCACAGCCTTTAGTTGGACCGGGTCAGCGATGTTCTGATTGATCAAAAACCCGACCAGAATGCCGAGGACCATGGCCCCTGCGACAAAATAGGAAAACCGCCGTTGCATAGACATCGCCTCTGAACTGTCTTGAGTCCTGACATTGCACAATCTACCCCACCTTGTCGCGAGCCAGTTGCGGGTTGGGGCTTCAAGCCTTTTTGACGAACTCGGCGCGCAGGACCAGACCCTTGACCTTTTCCACCCGACATTCGATCTCGACCGGGTCGCCGGTCAGCCGGATGCCCTTCACCAGCGTGCCGCGTTTAAGCGTCACCGAGGTACCCTTAACCTTCAGATCCTTGATCAGGGTGACATTATCACCATCGGCCAAGATCGTGCCGTTACTATCGCGGGTGTCCATAGGTCACTCCTGTGTGGGGTGGTTAGAGCCTGTGTTGCGGCGCGTCACAACCCCCCACCCGGCTTCGCCGATACTTCCCCCAGAGGGGGAAGTGGCCCGAAGGGGGCCTTGTCTTCTCTTTTTCTTTTCCTCCGCCACGCCATTAATCCTGCTGGCCACTTCCCGCCTGAGTGAAAGGGTCTGGGTCCCCGCCTTCGCGGGGAAGACGGCAGGATGAGGGGAGAGGGCTAAGAACAGTAAAGCCCTCTCCCTGTGGGAGAGGGTTGGGTGAGGGCCTTGTTTCCTAACCTAATTCCGCTTTCCCCGCGAAGGCGGGGACCCAGACCCTTACACACCGCTGGATCGTTCTGGGTGCATCCTCGTCCTTCGACAGGCTCAGGATGAGGATGAATTCACGAGCGCGAACCTATCAATCTTCCTCATGCTGAGCCTGTCGAAGCACGAGGAAGCGGTACACCCTAACCCCAACCAAACTCGCTATAGGTCTTGCCCCGCTCATACTCCAACAGTGCGTGACGCACATAGGGCACCATGGGTTGGGGCAGGTCAGCCAATCCATACCAACCCAGATCACTGTGTTTGTCCGGTTCAGCGATGAAGGGCTCGCCCTCCCAGTTTTCTGTCACGAAAAGGTGGCCCGTCCAAGCTTCAGCCCCAGAAAGACAGTGGAGGACATGGACCATGCTTAGGTCGTCCTGAGCGATCTGAACCCCAACCTCTTCCAACGCCTCGCGCTGCGCCGCCGCCCGCAGGGTTTCGCCTGCCTCAACCCCACCTGCAGGTAGGCTATAGTGACCATCCAGCCACCCGGTCGCGGCCCGCTTGATCAGGCAGACCTGATCTTGTCGTTTGAGCAAGATCAAGACGGTCGAAGAGGCAAGGTGACGCTGGCGCATGGGCGACTCATGGGGGGTTTGTGTCAATCCACCATGGATAGTGTTGGATGATCAAGTCCCCCTACCCCCGCTTCGCGGGTACTTCCCCCAGAGGGGGAAGATTTCGCTGTAATAGATCTTCCCCCCTTGGGGGAAGTGGCGCGAAGCGACGAAGGGGGCCTCGTTTTAGGTTTTTCCGTTTTCTCCGCGAAGGCGGGCAATGTGGCGCAGAGAGCGTGGATGACCCCCTCACCCAACCCTCTCCCTGTGGGAGAGGGTTGGGTGAGGGCCTTTTTCGGACTTTCTTACTCCGGGAAGGTCCAGACGCCCGTCCGTTTGACCTCTTGGTCTTCCAGTTCACGCGTCGTCGTGACCTGATAGTCCGCTAGCCGTACGAGGCCTTCTTTGGGAAAATAGGTGCGGCCGGGATCGCCAATCAGCACGCGGGTGCCCTGATTATGGGCCGCCTGCAGCCAAGCCAAGACCCGCTCGGCCAGAGGCTTTTCATAGCAGATGTCCCCGGCGCAGATCAGATCAACCTTGGGCGGGGCAGCGTCCAACAGATCGCGTTCGGTAAAGGCCACCGCGACGCCATTGGCCAGAGCATTGGCCTCAACGGCTGCGGCGCAAAAGGGATCAATGTCGGAGCCGAGGGCATGGGTGGCTCCGGCCCTCATGGCGGCGATGGCCACCATGCCCGAGCCGGTGGCAAAGTCGATGCAGGTCCGCCCCGCCGCCTCCTGCGGATGGTCAAGCAGATAGCGGGCGATGGCCTGTCCACCTGCCCAAGCAAAGGCCCAGAACGGCGGCGCTAGGCCCAGTTCACCCAGCGCCTCTTCGGTCATGCGCCAGATCGGCGTGATCTCATCGGCCAGATGCAAGATCAATTCCGGCGCATGGGGCGGATGCTGCAGCCTTGTATTGCCCAGGATGAAGGCGCGCGGATCAGTGATCATGATGGCTGTTCTATCCGCCCGCGCCAAAGTGCCAAAGGCCCGCGATCAGGGCCGCGCAGAGCAGCAATCCGGCATCGCGGTTTGAGCGGAACAGGACCAGCGCCCCTGTGGGATCATCGATCTTGAGGGATCGGGCTTGGCGCAACAGATGCAACGCGAAGAGGGCGAGGAGCGGCAGGCTCCCTACGCCCAAGCGCGCCGTGTAGATCGCGGCGAGAACAAGGGCGATGGCCACCAGATAGAAGCCCATCACCGCCTTGGGGGCCGCATCACCGAGCCACCGCGCCGATGACTTGACCCCGGCCAGAGCGTCGTCCTCAAGGTCCTGCACCGCATAGATGGTGTCATAGCCTAAGGTCCAGAAGATGCCGCTGGCGTAGAGCAGAAGGGCCGGGACCTGAAGCCCTCCTGTCGCTGCGGCAAAGCCAAGCAGAACGCCCCAATTAAAGGTCAGGCCGAGCCATGCCTGAGGCCACCAAGTAATACGCTTCATGAACGGATAGGCCGCGACCAGAGTCAGCGACCCTATGCCCAAAGCGATGGCCACCGGCGGCAGGCTGATCAGAATCAAAAAGCTTAAGAGGCAGCAGCCTAGCGTGAAGGCCCAGGCCTGCTTGACGCTGATCCGCCCTGACGGGATGGGCCGACCCGCCGTTCGTGCCACCTTGGCATCGAAATCACGGTCGACAATGTCATTGTATGCGCAGCCCGCCGCCCGCATCAGGGCTGAGCCTAGGGCAAAGAGGACCATCAGCCTCAGGTCCGGACCCTTACCCGCCATGGTTGCGGCCAGCGCAATGGCCTGCCAGCCGGGCAGCAGCAAAAGCCAGATGCCAGCCGGTCGATCAAACCGTCCAAGCTGCAGCCAAGGCCTCAGGGCCGCCGGTGCCCACCGGTCTACCCAGTTGGCAGCTACCGCATCGGGCAAGGGCTCAGTTTGAGGGGAGGGCGGCTGGGTCATAGTCTTCAATCTAGCGCGAAGCCTTAAGCCAGTCCCTCGCGTTTTTCTTCCAGCGCCAGCCATTCTTCCTCTGCCGCCGCGAGGGTCTTTCGCATATGGGCGGCATTGCCCATGATCTTGTCAAAGCCCTGGGGGTCACGCGCGAACAGGCCGGGATCTTCCAGCCTTTGCTCGAGCGCTGCAATGTCTCCGGGCAGCTTGGCGATCAGGGCATCGAGCTCTTCCAGACGGCGCTGGTCCTTATAGGTCAGCTTGACGGGCTTTTTGGCTACGGGCGCAGGGGCCGGGGCAGGGGTCGACTTGACGGGAATCTTGATCCGCACCTTGTCGAAGAAGCCGGGATTTTGGCCCAGAAGGTCGGTCCAGCCGCCGGGCGTCTCGACGATCTTGCCGCTGCCATTGAGGGCGATGGTCGAGGTGGCCAGCCGGTCGATAAAGTCACGGTCGTGGCTGACCAGGATCAAGGTGCCGTCATAGTCCGACAACATGTCTTCCAAGAGGTCCAGTGTATCCATATCCAGATCGTTGGTCGGCTCATCGAGGATCATCAGATTGGCGGGCGTTGCCAAGGCCTTGGCCAGCAAGAGGCGATTGCGCTCGCCGCCCGAGAGGCTAGAGACCGGCTGGCGCAGTTGGCTGTCGCGGAACAGAAAGTCCTTGGCATAGGCGGCGATGTGGCGGGGGTTGCCGCGCACCATGATCTGGTCGCCGCCGTCCGGGGCCATGACGTCCCAGAGGGTATCGCTTTCCTTCAGCCCCGCGCGGGCCTGATCGACATAGAGAATCTCGAGGTTGGAACCCAGCTTAACCGATCCCTCATCGCAGGCGATCTGGCCGAGCAAGAGCTTGACCAAGGTGGTCTTGCCCGCGCCGTTGGGTCCGGCCACAGCGATCCGATCGCCGCGTTGGATACGGGTGGAGAAGTGCTCGAAAATGACCCGCTCGCCCCAGCGCTTGGTCACACCCTTGGCCTCGATCACCCGCTGGCCGGACTGGGAGCCGGAATCGACGCCCATGATCATCGGCCCACGCTGATCGCGCATATTTTCTTTGCGCAGTTCGCGCAGGGCCACCAGCTTGCGGCGGCGGCCCTCATTGCGGGCACGGCGGGCGGTGACGCCGCGCAGCATCCAGTGATTTTCTTTCTCGATCTGCTTGTCGAGGCGCCGAGCCTCGTCGGCCTCTTGATCGGCGACCTTTTCGCTCCACTCATCAAAGGCGGTGAAGCCCTTGTCGAGGCGGCGAACCTTGCGGTTTTCGAGCCAGAAACAGCGCTGGGTGACGCGCTCAAGAAAGGCGCGGTCGTGGCTGACGATCAGGGCGGCGCAGCGGCTGGCGGCCAGTTCGGCCTCCAGCGTCTGGATCGCGAAAATGTCCATATGGTTGGTCGGCTCGTCGAGCATCAGCACGTCGGGCTGTTCGGCAAAGGCACGGGCCAGAGCGGCACGGCGGATCTCGCCGCCCGACAGGCCCTTGGTACCGCGTTCTGGATCAAGACCGAAGGTCTCCAGCGCCGCGTCCGCCTCATAGTCCTGCGCCCCGCCTTGGGTGGCATAGTCGCGCAGGGTCTCACCGGTCACGACCGGCTCTTGCGGGACAATGACCATCTTGGTGCCAGGCGTCAGGACTCGAACGCCTGCATCGGGCAAGATCTCGCCCGCCAGCATCCGCAGCAAGGTCGACT